>OGLR01000280.1_pt1 | contig 27550 bp, 22 predicted proteins | sample 1572931 | NCBI WGS metagenome assembly OGLR01 (sample SAMEA2581997, study PRJEB24529) | metagenome | biome: Human gut stool | place: China | collected 2011 | reverse complement strand
TCTTTTTCCACTTCCATTGTGAGAAACACTACCAGCCAGGACAGGTGTATCTAGACACTTTCCATCTCGGTCTTCCAGTCGCTGACAGGTTGTCTGTCTTCTTTTGTAGCGGAAAGAATAATGTTTATAAGGTCTGAGACTTCGTCTTTTCCCATGGCTGCCGACTTTATCACCTGAAGTGACATGTCTACCACGTCATCGTTTGTAACACCATTGCTTTTACGGTTTTGCGTTTCTATGCTCGTGTAAGCCTTAAACCATACAGGAGGTGTCGCGCCATAGTATGTGGATGTTCTCCATCTGCCAGTCTTGCTGTCAATCCATAGAGCGGCATCGGCGGCATGTCCTGCCGACAAAATGGCACTCTCTGGATCTGCCGCCACAGAATATACAATAGAATTTCCGTTGCTGCTTATCCTCATTTCGTCGCCAAAAGTTGTAGAGACGAGTTTTGCGGGAGAAAGAAAATGCTGTTGATCGTCAATGCAAAATACAGGACGCAACGTGTTGCGGTCGAGCCATTTTCGCGATACTATACCATGATAGTACGGGGTAGTACCAGTAGATAGGGTCGCTATAGCGGATGCTTTGTCAACGGGAGCATACGGATAGCTTGCCGCGTCATATACAACACCCTGTTCCATAAGCTTGCGCAATCCGCCGCTGCAATACAGAGGCGCAAAAGCCTCCATATAATCTGACCTCAGCTGGTCAATGGTAATGTTTACAACAAGTCGTGGCGCAAGTTGGAAAGCCTGCATTTCTGTGGCTGTCAGCGCAGCTATGATAATCGCTAAATATCTGTTCATTTTTGTTTAGTTGTGTTTTCTGCCCCGTGCACACTGGCAAGCCTGTTGCAAAGCATCGTAATTATTATGTATCTTATAAGCAAAGATAATGCCAAAATTAAAATTCCTTCGGCATAATGTTGAAAAAGACCTCCAGTGATGCCTAAAACGAGGCACGCAATGTAGCCTTTATGCCACCACGAAGTTCTCTTCTTACGTTCCTGCAAAGCTAAAGGTATTGCCATAAAGAACGAAATTGGATTCAATACGAGTATCTGCAGGTTTATCCTTACAGTAGGGTGTTGTGAAAATATCATGGAAAACAGAATCATGCCTGCCGCACCTGTTATCATCAACAACATAGCATCTGTGAACCACAATATCTTGCGGTTACGTGTTTCAAAAATGCTTATTGCTATTATAATAACAGAAATTGCTGTCAACAAAGCACGTGGACTGGTGAGACTGTCTTTCCTGGACGTCTCTTGCACTACGGTCTGCTTTTCAACAATATAACTTTCTGACTTAACCAATTTCTGTCGCTTACCGTTGCCTGCAACAACGGCCTTGGAAAAATCCCGCATCAGGTTTTCCGGCAAAAACTGTTGCCCGCTTCTGGTAGTAGGCATATCAGCCATTATACCGAGCAGGAGATCGTTGCCAAATTGCGACCACCTGTGGTCGTATGTCTTAGAATGGCACAAATCGCGGAAACTGACACCCCGGTCAACTTTGTTGAGATTTAGTATCTGGCCGTTTAAGTTTTCAAAAATAATGTCACGTGCCTTTGTTGTGCAATTGTTATAAAAGAAATTGTACCGGTAAGTCCTGTTCTGTGGTTTATAGTTTTCATCAATAGATGCCAACAAGGTCTCTTTCTCGCTACTGGTCAGATTTAACTCTTGCTGAAAAACCCACCGTCCCTCACTCCTATATTCCTGTTCAAAATAACAATAATCACAAATGCCCATCTGGTAGTCTGTTATACCAAATACAAATCTTAACACGAAATAATCTTGTGAGAATGAGAACATTCCGTAGTTTACAACAAAGTCTTGCCCTCTTTCTGGCTGCGATATGCGTATAGCCGTATGCCCAAACAAAGAGTAAGCCTCATTTCCGGGCCCACATGTCAGGAGATAAACTTTTAGACCGTCAAAGTATGCCTGACGGTTCTGCTCTATCTCATCTACCTTTGTAGAATCGGTTGTCTGTGCTTTGGCGTTGGCCGTTAATAATACCAAAAACGCCAACAAAACATATCTTAAAATACTTCTAATTTCTTTCACGATGCAAAAATAACCTTAATTTCCGAGTTATCGTGCGTTTATTTCGATTTTTTTCAATACTTTTGCACAGAAAAAATAAAACGAGCATATTTACCATATATAAAATGAGGAAATTCATGAGTATTGCCGTTATAGTGGCGGCTTCAACCTATGCGATGGCACAGAGTGGAACAAACTCTCCATATAGCCAGCTTGGATTGGGACAATTATCGGAACAGTCAAGTGGATTTAACCGTGGTATGAATGGTTTGTCGCTTGGATTCCACGAGAGCAACCAGATAAATCACATGAACCCAGCTTCATATTCGCAACTTGACAGTCTGACATTCATATTCGATATGGGATTGTCTGGTCAGATAACAAACTTTAAAGAGGGAGGCAGAAAAATCAATGCCAACAATGCCGACTTCGAATATGCTGTTGCCGGTTTCCGTGCTTTCAAACATGTTGGTGTTAGCTTTGGTATTTTGCCTTACACCAATATCGGTTACAACTATTCTGTAACCCAGCACCTCGGCGGAGAACAGGACGGCACATCCGCTTACAACACCTACAACGGAACTGGTGGTCTCCACATTGTATATTTAGGAGCTGGTTGGGAGCCGTTCCGTGGTTTGTCTATAGGTGCCAACATCGGATATCTTTGGGGCGAATATACAAAAACAGTTGTCAACAGCTATTCTGAGACTTATGCTAACTCGCTGACAAAACGATATAGTGCTGAGGTCAGAAACTACAAGCTTGACGCAGGTATTCAATATACAGCAAAGCTTAACAAGAAAGACGAGCTTACATTAGGAGCGACATATTCACTCGGACACAATATAGGTGGCGAGCCAACTCTTGAAATTGTCTCACAAAACAAGCAGACTGGCGTGGCTGACACCGCAACTTTCCCTGGTGTCGGAAAAGAGAAACTCCAATTGGCAATTCCACATTCAATAGGTGCGGGCATCATGTATAACCACAACAATAGGTTGAAAGTGGGATTCGACTTCAATTTTCAGAAGTGGGCATCGGTTAAATATCCTGAATATCGTGCAGACGGAAATTCAGACAACTCATACGTCCTTGTTAACAATGCTTTCAAAGACAGGCAGAAATATACTCTCGGTGCTGAGTTTTGCCCAGGCCTGGAAAGCCGCTCGTTTCTCAAGCGAATACGTTATCGTGCCGGTGTGTCGTATGCGACTCCTTACCTTAACGTAAGTGGTGGAGAGGGACCAAAAGAACTTAGCGCAAGCCTCGGTTTTGGAATTCCTATAATGAACACCTACAATAACAGGTCTATTTTGAATATCAGCGCACAATGGGTAAACCTGAAATGTAACCGCTTCATTACGGAGAACACTTTCCGCATTAACATTGGGCTTACCTTCAACGAACGGTGGTTCGCAAAATGGAAGGTTGAGTAATACCAATATTTCACTACACATGGTTAAACCATTTATAAAGACTTTAACATTCTCAGTTTTGCTCCTTACGCTTATCGTCTCATGCGAAGAGCGTAAGGAGCATATTGCACCCGCCATCAACGATCGCGACTCGGTCTCCATGATGACAAGTTTGGGTGTAAACACTCTCATATCCGACTCTGGAGTTATCAAATACCGCATAGTTACAGAGCGTTGGGAAGTAAACCAGATAAAAAATCCTTCAAGATGGACTTTCGATAAAGGATTGTTCTTGGAGCAGTTCGATGAGAAATTTCATGTGGAGTCATACATACAGTGCGATACGGCATACTATTTCGACCAGCTAAGGCTTTGGAAACTGCGCTCAAGGGTAAGGATACTTACTAAGACAGGCATACGGTTCTCAAGTGAGGAACTTTTCTGGGACGAGAGAAAACATGAGCTCTACTCAAATATGTTCTCACATATCGTTACACCCGAACGTGAGTTGCAGGGAACTTATTTCCGCAGCAATGAGAGCATGACAAAATATTACGTCAGCAATTCCAAAGGCTCGTTCATAAAGAGCGATGTCGATGGCGGTGAGCAGACGGATAGCGCAAAACAGACAAAAGACTCAATACAGAAGGCGCAACGACCACAGACAATGCCGCAGCGCAAAAACACTTCTATACCATTAATGCACTAATACCATTTCATGGAAAACTCAATAAATCTGCCATTATTAATCGGCATTTTTGTCACAATGGCCATGTCGGCCTTCTTCTCCGGAATGGAGATTGCGTTTGTATCGAGCAACAGGATGCTTGCCGAGATGGACAAAGAGAGACACGCCCTTTCACAGAGGCTGATTTCTTTCTTTTACCGACATCCCAACGGCTTTGTCTCAACAATGCTGGTTGGCAACAATATCGTGCTTGTTGTCTACGGAATTCTGATAGCCCGTCTGTTCGATACCACTATTTTTAATGGCAAAGACCCTGCATTCACGGTTCCTGCTGATACAATTCTCTCAACACTGATAGTGCTGTTCACAGGAGAGTTTATCCCCAAAACATTTTTTAAAAGCAGCCCAAACAGGCTGTTGGCACTATTTGCACCGTTGGCTTACGTGTTCTATATCATACTGTGGCCAATAAGCAAATTCTCAACTCTCATTTCCAAATTCCTGCTGAGACTCGCCGGAATAAAGATGGAGAAGGAGACCGACGATGAGGGGTTTACAAAAGTAGATCTCGACTATCTCGTACAGTCGACAATAGACAATGCGAAAAGCGATGATGAGATCGACGATGAGGTGAAGATATTTCAGAATGCGCTCGAGTTTACCGATACCAAGGTGCGCGACTGTATGATTCCGAGAACAGAGATAAATGCTGTTGACTTGGAAACTTGTACTATGCAGCAGCTTGAGCAGAAATTTATTGAGAGCGGAAACTCAAAAATCATTGTCTATAACGGCGATATCGATCATGTGGTTGGATATATACACAGCTCAGAGATGTTCCGCTGCCCAGACGACTGGAAAACGAAGATAATCACCATTCCGTTCGTTCCGGAGACCATGGCTGCAAAGAAACTTATGACACTTTTCATGCAGCAGAAAAAATCTCTTGCCATAGTTGTCGATGAATTCGGAGGAACGAGCGGTATCGTCTCACTCGAGGATATTGTAGAGGAAATATTTGGAGACATTGAGGACGAGCACGACAGCACAAAATATACAGCCATCAAAAACGAGGAGGGCGACTATATACTCTCCGCACGTCTTGAGATTGACAAGGTAAACGAGATGTTCGGCATAGACCTCCCGGAGAGCGATGACTACATGACAATAGGCGGACTAATTCTACATTTTTACGAGAGCTTTCCAAAGCTGAACGAGGTAGTCACCATCGGAAAGTTCGAATTTAAGATATTGAGGAACACAATGACTAAAATCGAGCTTGTAAGACTGAAAATTAAGAACTAATCCCCCGTTTTGCACACAAAAACAGGCACTTGATGAATTTTTCAACAGAAATATTCCATTATTTGATAAATAATTAGTATTTTTGTGCGCATTTTGCATTCAGCACCCCAAGAAAACAATATGTTGGCGCAATGCCGGCAAATAAAATTAAGAATAAAAGAATAAACAAAATAAATAAATTTAAAGTAATGGCAGCATTAGGAAAAATTAGAAGCAAGGGCGTATTCCTGATTTGTATAATCGGGTTGGGTCTTTTTGCATTCATTGCCGAAGAGTTGGTACGCTCGTGCGAGTCTACACAGAACGATCAGCGCCAGCAAATCGGTGAAGTATTGGGCGAGAAAATCAGCATGATGGATTTCTCAAAGCTCGTAGATGAAGTTACAGAGGCTATGAAGCTTCAGGGACAGGACAACCTCAACGAGGCACAGCTCTCACAGGTTCGTGACGGAGTTTGGCAGTCTATGGTTCAGTACAAAGTTATCGCCAAGGAGTGCGAGGAGCTTGGACTTACAGTTACAGACGAAGAAATGCAAAACATTCTTCGTCAGGGTACAAACCAGATGCTTTTGTCAACTCCTTTCGTTAACCGTCAGACTGGACGTTTTGATGTTAACGCATTGCAGCAGTTTCTTGCTCAGTACAAGCAGCAGAAGGGCACAAACCCGCAGGTTGCCCAGCAGATGGGCTCAATCTACAAGTACTGGACATATATTGAGAAGACTATCCGTCAGCAAACTCTTATCCAGAAATATCAGTCACTGCTCGCTCACTGCCTTCTCTCAAACCCTGTAGAGGCTAAGATGGCTTACAAGAATGCGAGTGAAGAGGCACAGGTTGAGCTCGCAGCATTCCCATATAGCGACATTCAGGACGACAAGGTACAGGTATCTGAGTCAGACCTGAAGGCTAAATATTCTGAAATGAAAGAGCGCTTCCAGCAGTATATCGAAAGCCGCGACATCAAGTTTATCGATATTCAGGTTAAAGCTTCTGCTGCTGACCGCGCTGCTATCCAGAAAGAATTTGCAGGCTACGCTAAAGACCTCGCAGAAGCAGAGAACCCTGGCGACATCGTTCGTAAGAGCACCTCTTCTGTAAACTATCTCGGCATACCTGTTTTGAAAGAGGCTTATCCTTCTGACATCGCAGCCCGCCTTGACTCTATGGCTGTAGGACAGGTTTCTGCTCCTGTAGAGAACAAGTTCGACAACACTCTCAACGTAATCAAGCTCGTTGCAAAGCAGCAGCTTCCAGACTCTGTACAGTACCGAATGATTCAGGTTGGGGGGCAGACAACCGAGGAGGCGCGCAACCGTGCTGACTCTATCTACAAGGCTCTTGCAGCAGGTGCAGAGTTTGAGACTGTGGCAAAGACATACGGACAGACTGGTGAGAAGACATGGATGACAACACGTCAGTATCAGATGGCTCCATCTATGGACAAAGATACCAAAAACTATATCGAGAGCCTTAACACTATGGCAGTAAACGAGCTTAAGAACATCAGTCTCGCACAGGGCAATATCGTTCTTCAGGTTCTCGACCGCAAGGCAATGGTAACAAAGTATCAGGCTGCTGTCATCAAGCGCACCATAGATTTCTCTAAAGATACATACCGCACTGCTTATAACAAGTTCAGCTCTTTCGTAAGCGCAAACTCTACTGTAGACGCAATCCAGAAAAATGCGGAGAAGAACGGTTATAAGTTTAACGACTACAGCAACATCACAACTACACAGCACGGTGTGGCAAACATTCCTTCAACACGCGATGCCCTCAAGTGGATATTCGAGGCTAAGGAAGGTGATGTGTCTCCAATGTACGAGTGTGGCAACAACGATCATCTGTTGCTCGTCGCTTGCACAAAAATACATCCTGTAGGCTATCGCGACCTCAGCGATGAGCAGGTTAAGGAAATGGTTAAGGCTGAGGTGCTCCGTGACAAGAAGGCTGAGCAGATTATGGCCAAGCTCAATGGCATAAACAGCATTGCCGCAGCCAAAGGCAAGGGAGCAAAGACTCAAACCATTGAACAGGTAACATTTGCAGCACCTGTATTCGTACAGGCAACAGGTGCCAGCGAGCCAGCACTTAGCGGTGCTGTAGCAGCTACTGCCAAAGGTAAGTTTGTCTCAGCTCCTGTAAAGGGTAATGCTGGTGTATATCTCTTCCAGGTTGCAAATAAGAAGCAGAATGCGGCAAAGTTTGATGCCAAGGAGCAGGAAACACGCTTGCGCCAGAGAGCTCTTCAGAGCGCAAGCAACTTCATGTCAGAGCTTATCATCAAGTCTGACATTGTTGACAACCGCTACCTCTTCTTCTAAACTAAAAAGATTAAAGGCTGCAAATTTTCAGCCAGTACATAAAAAATGAGGATGTTCAGAATAGAGCATCCTCATTTTTATTTTGATGTCAATATTACGGCCCTACAGCCAGCCTTATAACCTTCTCTGTGGAAAATTAATCGCCCCCATCAGCGCCTCATAACTTGCCAAAGGATTATCGGTAAACGAATGTGTAATCACCAATGATGGAGAAACTATATAAATGCGTGGTATGATGCTCGACGCAAATAGCGAATAGACAGTTCTGTCGGTTTGGGCAGAATAGGGTAGAGTAATATTGTGTTTCTGCCAATATCGGGCTACAGACGCATCACCCTCGTTGCGGGATATACATAGAAAGCGAACTTTTATCTCTTCTTCAATACAGTAATTATATACCCGCTGCACTATAGACAATTCCTCTCGGCAGTCTGGGCAGCCAGTATTGAAAAAAACTATAACACTAACGTGATTTTTCAAATCCCGGCTGTTTATAGTCTCCCCCATAGACATTTTTATAGAGAAAGCCGGCAAAGTCTCACCAATTCTAATCTCGTAAAAATCATCCTCCCCGTCTGTCACGCAACCGCCGAGGATACAGCACACTAATGATGTGGTAAAAAACTTTGCAAAAAATCCCATATCAATAAATAATAATTAATAATTAATAATTGAAAATTAATAAATAATTCCTGCAAAGATAATAAAAATTGTCTATCTTTGCAATATAAAGCTTGAATAACTATTTATAACTAAAATCAAATTGCTATGATTAATGAAATTGAGATGTGTCCTAACCATTTAGTGACATTTATCGGAAAACCCAGTGCCGAATTTACCAAGGAAGACATCGTCCGCTACGTTATAGCTAACGGCATCAACATGGTCAACTTCATGTACCCTGCAGGCGACGGCAAACTGAAGACTCTGAACTTCGCCATCAACAACCGTGCATATTTAGAGACTATCCTTACATGCGGCGAGCGTGTGGACGGCTCAAGCCTGTTCCCGTTTATTGAGGCAGGCAGCAGCGACCTTTATGTCATTCCACGTTTCCGCACGGCTTTCGTCGACCCGTTTGCCGAAATTCCTACGCTTACCATGCTCTGTTCTTATTTCAACAAAGACGGCGAGCTGCTCGAGAGTTCTCCTGAGCATACCCTGCGCAAGGCTTGCCGTGCCTTTAAGGAAATAACGGGCTTGGAGTTCAATGCTATGGGCGAATTGGAATATTATGTAATAGCTCCGGAGATTGACGCTTTCCCGGCCACAGACCAAAAAGGTTATCACGAGTCGGCACCATACGCCAAGTTCAACGATTTCCGCACGGAGTGCATGACATATATAGCTCAGGCTGGCGGACAGATTAAGTACGGCCATTCTGAAGTAGGCAACTTCACTCTTAATGGCAAGATATATGAGCAAAACGAGATAGAGTTCCTTCCTGTTTATGCCGAGGATGCCGCCGATCAGTTGATGGTGGCAAAATGGATAATCCGCAATCTTGGCTATAAGCACGGATATGACGTTACATTCGCTCCGAAAATCACTGTCGGCAAGGCTGGCTCAGGTCTGCATATCCACATGCGCATGATGGACGGATGCCGCAATGTGATGCTCGACAACGGAGTTCTCTCATCATACGCACGCCGTGCCATTGCCGGAATGATGGAGCTTGCATCTTCAATAACAGCTTTCGGTAACACCAATCCAACCTCTTATTTCCGTCTTGTGCCACATCAGGAGGCACCAACAAACATCTGTTGGGGCGACCGCAACCGCTCTGTGCTTGTGCGTGTGCCATTGGGATGGGCTGCTAAAGCTGATATGTGTAGACTCGCCAATCCGTTGGAGAGCGAAAGCAATTATGATACCACATTGAAACAGACTGTAGAGATGCGCTCGCCAGACGGCTCTGCCGATATCTATCTGCTCATGGCAGGTTTGGCTGTCGCATGTCGCCATGGTTTCGAGATTGACAATGCGCTGGAGATTGCAGACCGGACATACGTCAATGTCAACATTCACAAAGAGGAAAACCGTGACCGTCTCGACTTGCTTGCCCAGTTGCCAGGCTGCTGCAGCGAGTCTGCCGACTGTCTTGAACGTCAGCGCTCCGTATTCGAGAAATACAACGTTTTCAGTCCCGCAATGATAAACGGCATCATCAATAAACTCCGCGCTTATAACGACAAGGCATTGCGCTCCGACATTGAGGGCAATAGCGACGAGATGCAAAAACTTGTAACCAAATATTTCCACTGCGGATAACTTTTTGTTTTACCACAGAGGTACGGTGCACACTGAGCTTTTTAGATTGTAAAGATATAGGAGGGTGTGTCAAAACTAAAATGTGAACTTTGACACACCCTCCTATAAGAATTGCGGTATATTTCTACAGAAGCCTTTTAGAGAGCAGAGTTCAACGTCTTATCTGGGCAAAACCTACAAGGCGGTCTGTGCGTCCGCCAACACTGCGGTAGTAGACGAGAGCCTGGTATTGGTTCTCTGTTTGGAAGAAATTGCCTTCTGACGGTACGGGAATTGTTGTACCGTCGTTTTTCATCCACAAGTATTGGTATGAGTAGTATCCCTGTTTGAGCATAACGGTGGCTTTGTAAAGTTGCTCCTCCTCATCGTATGTCATCAGGCAACGAGGCTCAAAGCGGTCGTATGTCCACGATGCGTTGAGATATACATTGCCGTCGAGACGCGGGGATTTTAGTCTGAAATGTGTCAGGACGTATTCTGAGGAATAGTCGTTTTCGTAGTTGTCGCTGTTGCGTATGTAGAAAGCACCGTTTGCATCCTCGTCGTAGACATAGCTTGGACGCGGCTCGTCGGTCCAGATGTATGCATTGTAGTCGGCGCCGTCCCATTCTATAGACTCAACTCCAAGCGTGGTGTGGTCAACATCAAGAATTTCGAACTTGCGGTATTCGTTGCCGCCATCGAAAATAAAGTCACGGCAGTGATCCCATCGCAGCCCGTCGTGCATTACGTATTGCGGACGTGCGTTGATGACAGCATTATCCCACCGTCCATTTTGCATAACAACGGTCTTTATCTGGTTTTCGGGCGATGTTACGCTTATATTGCGGTATTTCAAATCCATAGACAGCTGCTGATGACGTCCGTTTATGTCACGGTCTGTATTGGTAGTCATGGCAAGCGAAACAGACATTTGCGGCTCTACAACCATAAAGCAAACTTTGAGAACAGGCTTAGCACCGTTGTTGTCGTCGACAATGGTAAGCCGATAGTTTCCTCCTATTTTTAGCCGGCATCTGTCGTTTGGTATCTGTAGCGAGTAGTGGGTATACAGTGTGTTGGTATTTATCGACTCCGTGAGGTCATCGATAGGGTTGTTCTCGTAGTAACCTTCACAAAAGTCGCTGGTGAAGATTTCCTCGGACGTTGTCCAGTCAGCCTCACAATGCTCTATGCGATAGGTGTAGCGGTGGTATTCATGCGTGAGGTCGTCGAAGCTGATGCAAATAGGGTCACCGTTGAGTGTGGTTATTGGCGGCATTAGCCAGTCCTTGCCTGCCGTGACTTGCAACGATGCTATTGTCGGCGACAACACCTCGTGGCGCTGTGCTGATGATGTTGAGACAACAGCAAAAAGACAAAGGGCACACGCACAATGGCGCGCACCCTTTGATTTGGATGTAATAATATTGGGTATGTTGTGAAGATTATTCACCCTTGATAGCTGCTACACCTGGAAGAACCTTACCCTCGATAGCCTCGAGCAGAGCACCACCACCAGTAGAGATATAGCTAACCTGGTCTGCCATGCCGAACTTGTTGATACAAGCTACAGAGTCGCCACCGCCGATGAGTGAGAATGCGCCGTTGGCAGTAGCCTTGCAGATAGCTTCGGCAATAGCCTTTGAGCCGCCTACGAAGTTATCGAACTCGAATACACCTGCAGGACCGTTCCAGAGGATAGTCTTTGCTCCCTCGATAGCGGCAGCGAATTTCTTGCGGGTCTCAGGACCTGCGTCAAGACCTTCCCATCCCTCAGGAATAGCGTTGGCAGGAACAATCTGAGTGTTGGCATCGTTAGAGAATGCGTCAGCGGCAATACAGTCTGTGCCGAGAACGAGGTTTACGCCATTCTCCTTAGCTTTCTTGATAACCTCAAGAGCGACATCGAGCTTGTCGTCCTCGCAAATAGAGTTGCCGACGTGACCGCCCTGAGCCTTGGCGAATGTGTATGTCATACCACCGCAGAGGATGAGGTTGTCAACCTTGCCGAGAAGGTTCTCGATGATACCTATTTTGGTAGAAACCTTTGAGCCGCCCATGATGGCTGTGAAAGGACGCTTAATGTTGCCGAGAACTGCGTCAACAGCGGCAACCTCTTTCTCCATAAGATAGCCGAGCATCTTGTTGTCAGCATCGAAGTAGTCAGCGATAACAGCTGTAGAGGCATGCTTGCGGTGAGCTGTGCCGAAAGCGTCCATTACGTAGCAGTCTGCGTATGATGCGAGCTTCTTTGCAAACTCTTTCTGACTTGCCTTCATTGCCTTCTTAGCCTCGTCGTACTCAGGTGTGCCTTTCTCTACGCCTACGGGCTTGCCTTCCTCCTCAGCATAGAAACGGAGGTTCTCAAGAAGCAGAGCCTCGCCTGGCTTAAGAGCTGCGGCTGCCTCGTCTGCCTTTGCGCAGTCGTCAGCGAACTTAACATCTACGCCAAGTTTCTCTGAGACCTTAGCTACAATCTGAGAGAGAGAGAATTTTGGGTTTACCTTACCTTTTGGCTTACCCATGTGGCTCATCATGATTACAGCGCCACCGTCTGTTAAAACTCTCTTAAGAGTAGGAAGTGCGCCACGGATACGTGTGTCGTCGGTTACATTACCATTCTCGTCCAATGGGACATTGAAGTCTACACGAACAATTGCCTTTTTGCCGGCAAAGTTGAATTGATCAATTGTCATTTTACCAATATGTTTATAAAGTTAGTACTATATAATACGTGTTCTATTCTTTCTTGCAAAGGTAACAAAAAATCTCAATATGTATATATTATAAAGACATAATTTTGATTTTTTTTGCGCTTTGAAGCAGAAACGACAACGGGTGAGGACTTTTGCTTGAAGTCCTCACCCGTAAGATATCGTTTATGCTTATCCGTTCATGGAAAGTAGGAACTCTTCGTTGTTGCGTGTTCTTACTATTCTGTCGTGTATTGAGTTCATTGCCTCGATAGGGTTCATGTCGGCTATGAACTTGCGGAGAATCCACATGCGGTCGAGAGTTGTACGGTCTTGCAGCAGATCGTCGCGGCGTGTGCTTGATGCCACAAGGTTGACAGCCGGGAATATTCGTTTGTTTGACAGGCTGCGGTCGAGCTGCAGCTCCATGTTGCCAGTACCCTTGAACTCCTCAAAGATAACCTCGTCCATCTTGCTGCCCGTGTCGATAAGTGCGGTGGCGATGATGGTGAGCGAGCCTCCGCCTTCTATGTTTCGTGCGGCACCGAAGAAGCGTTTAGGCTTTTGAAGTGCATTTGCGTCTACACCACCGGTAAGAACCTTACCGCTGGCTGGGGCTACGGTGTTGTAGGCACGTGCGAGACGTGTTATTGAGTCGAGGAATATCACAACATCGTGGCCAGACTCCACCATGCGCTTTGCCTTCTCGAGCACAATGCCGGCTATCTTTACGTGGCGCTCGGCTGGCTCGTCAAAGGTAGAGGCTATAACCTCGGCATTCACGGTGCGTGCCATATCTGTGACCTCCTCCGGGCGCTCATCAATGAGAAGCATCATAAGGTAAGCCTCCGGGTGGTTGGCAGCGATGGCGTTTGCTATGCTTTTCATCAGAATGGTCTTACCAGTTTTTGGTTGTGCCACGATGAGTGCGCGCTGCCCTTTACCTATAGGTGAGAAAAGGTCGACTATGCGGGTCGACAAATCCGTAGTGTTCGGATCACCGCAGAGATTGAATTTCTCGTCAGGGAAGAGTGGGGTGAGGTGTTCGAAAGGAACACGGTCTCGTATTTCTGCCGGTGTGCGCCCGTTGATTGTAATGATATTTGTCAGCGGAAAATATTTCTCGCCGTCGTGTGGAGGACGGACAGAGCACTCGATAACGTCGCCTGTCTTAAGTCCGTATTTCTTCACCTGTTGTGTCGACACAAAGACATCGTCGGGAGAAGAAAGATAGTTGTAGTCGCTTGAGCGAAGGAAGCCATACCCGTCGGGCATTATCTCAAGAACTCCGTTTGCCTTTACTATATCTGCAAAGTCGTAAATTTGTTTCTGTGGCAACTCTTCCTGCTGCATATATTGCTGAGGTGCAGGTGCGTTGGCGGCTATGGTCGGATTGTCGAACATGTCGTAGTTTGGTGTGACACCATGATCCTCTATTGGCAGATCTATCACCGTTATAAAATCGGTGCCATCGTTGGGATCGCCTTCCCAAACTCCATTTATATGTTCTTGCCCGCTTTCAGTCCCCTCTGTGTTTCTTTCATTTTTGCTTGCCATCTTAGCCTGCAACTTATGAATAAACTCATTGTTGTCGTTACCGCTATTTGTTGTGAACTGCGCCTCGGGAACAAAATCAACATTTTGTTCGGGTTGAGATTCGTCTTCTCCGGCTACCTGCTGAACATCCGGATTGTTTCTGTAAGCCTCTTCGAGAAGAGCCTGTATTTCTCTCTCTCTCTTGGTTTTAGGTCCACGATGCTTAGGCATTGCTGCAAGCTCAGCCTCAAGTGCCTGAATATCTATCTCTGTGGCATTTTTCGCTGCAGGCATATCATCGTTTTCTGCATCTTGTGCATTTCCCCCGTATGTCTCGTCAGCCGAAACCGTCTCTGCGGGAAACTCACCGAAAAGAGACTTTTCTACATTCTGTTGTGGCTTGTTTTTTTTGAGGTCGTAGTTTTCGCCCTCTTTTCCATTGACCGAATAAACCCTGTCTGTGTCTTTCTTCAGTATCCTTGTTCGTTTTCTCTTTCCACCAAGTGGATTTTTGTTACCCTCTTCAATGGCCTGCTGGTCGAGAATGGAATAAACAAGATCTTCCATCTGACAGTCATTTGGAACGTTTATTCCTAAATTGTTTGCAATATCTTCCAGTTCGGAGATATTTTTAGATAATAATTCGTCTTTGCTATACATGTATGTGAAAATGTGTATAAGATTTTTTTTGATTTATATAAAAGGAGCTTCAAGAGCTGTAGCTCCTATTCGAACGCAGTGCAAAGGTAATACTTTTTGCTTGAAGAAATGAGAAAACAGACGGGAAACACACGTTGTTTAACAAATATTAATAATAAAAATGATAGAATGGTGCAAGGTGATTTTTGTGAGGGAAAGATGCGTGACTTCCTATAATTTAATGCAAGCGGCTTCAATGGCAAATGCAAGCGGCTTCGTTGGCCAATGAAACCGCTTGCGATGGCACTTGCGATGGCAGATGATGCCGCTGCGTTTTTTTCACAGAAAAATCTTATGTTTTCTAATTTCCCTCAAACTAATTACCATATAAAAAAGCCGGCTCCCTTTCATAGGAGCCGGCCCATTTGAGATTATGGTGGTTAATGGTTATTATTCACCTTTTTCCATCTTAGCCTTGAGGTCTGCGAGCACATCGAGATCACCAAGCGATGTACCAGCTGCAACATTGTTGATTACTGGAGCGTCGTTCTTCTTTGCAGCGTGCTTCTTTGCTGGCTTAGCCTCTTCCTTAGCCTCCTCGAATGTGCGGGAGTGAGAAAGGATGATACGCTTTGTGTCTTTAACAAACTCTATTACCTTGAATTCGAGCTCTTCACCAAGCTGAGCCTGTGTGCCGTCTTCCTTAACAAGGTGCTTTGGAGTAGCGAAGCCCTCGCCACCCTCGTTGAGAGTGATGACTGCGCCCTTGTCCATAAGCTCGGTAATCTTACCTGTGTGTACAGAACCTGGAGTGTAGAGAGTCTCGTAAGTGTCCCAAGGATTTTCGTCGAGCTGCTTGTGGCCAAGGCTCAGACGGCGGTTCTCCTTGTCTATCTCGAGAACTACGACATCAATCTCTGCGCCCTGCTGTGTGAACTCAGACGGGTGCTTAACCTTCTTTGTCCAAGAGAGGTCTGAGATATGGATAAGTCCGTCAACGCCTTCCTCAAGCTCAACGAAGATACCGAAGTTTGTGAAGTTGCGAACCTTTGCGGTGTGCTTGCTGCCAACAGGATACTTGTTCTCTATAGCCTCCCATGGGTCAGCCTTGAGCTGCTTGATACCAAGGCTCATCTTGCGCTCCTCGCGGTCGAGAGTGAGGATTACGGCCTCTACCTCGTCGCCAACGTGCATGAACTCCTGTGCTGAGCGGAGGTGCTGGCTCCATGACATCTCAGAAACGTGGATAAGACCCTCAACGCCTGGGGCAATCTCAACGAATGCGCCGTAGTCGGCGATGACAACAACCTTACCATTTACGTGGTCACCAACCTTAAGGTCTGCGTCGAGAGCATCCCATGGATGTGGAGTGAGCTGCTTCAAACCGAGAGCGATACGCTTCTTCTCGTCATCGAAGTCGAGAATTACCACGTTAATCTTCTGGTCAAGCTCTACGACCTCGTGCGGATCGCTTACGCGGCCCCAAGAGAGGTCTGTGATGTGGATGAGTCCGTCAACACCGCCGAGGTCAACGAATACACCGTAAGAAGTGATGTTCTTGACAGTACCCTCAAGAATCTGGCCTTTCTCGAGCTTAGAGATAATCTCCTTCTTCTGTGCCTCAAGCTCAGCCTCGATAAGAGCCTTGTGAGAAACGACAACATTGCGGAACTCCTGATTGATCTTGACAACCTTGAACTCCATTGTCTTGCCTACGAATACGTCGTAGTCGCGTATTGGATGAACGTCAATCTGGCTACCTGGCAAGAATGCCTCGATGCCGAATACATCTACAATCATACCACCCTTTGTGCGGCACTTGATGTAGCCCTGGATAACCTCCTCGTTGTCGAGGGCAGCATTGATACGCTCCCAGCTCTTGCTCAGACGGGCCTTCTTGTGAGAGAGAACGAGCTGTCCTTTTTTGTCCTCCTGGTTCTCTACATAAACCTCAACCTTGTCGCCAACCTTGAGGTCTGGATTGTAGCGGAATTCGGATGCAGGAATGATACCGTCGCTCTTGTAACCGATATTGACGATAACTTCTTTCTTGTCAACAAAGATAACAGTACCTTCTGTTACCTGATGCTCAGAGACCTTGTTAAGAGTCTCATCGTAGGCTTTTTCAAGAGTTTCCTTGCTTGCGCCTGCGCTTGTGCCATTTTCAAATTCGTCCCAGTTGAAATCCTGTAATGGCTCGACGTTCTTTAAATTAGACATGTTAATAATAAAATGATTTAATTAATAAAGTTAGACTTTATGTTAATTGAGTGGGTATAAGCCCACAAATTGGGTGCAAAGATACTAAATATTTTTTATATACCAAAATTACATATATGTTTTTTACGCTAACTTGGCGCTTGGCACCAGATAGTTTGAAACTTTAGCTATTTTTAATATTCTTGTGGTGCGTTTTTTCAATAATAATCCCTAACTTTGCAAATGTTATGGAATACATAGAAACAGAAATAAAGGGAGTTTGGGTTATTGAGCCTAAAGTGTTCAAAGACTCCCGTGGCTACTTCATGGAAGCTTGGAAACGTGAGGAGTTTGAGTCGCATGTGGGAAAAGTGGATTTCGTGCAAGACAACGAGTCTAAATCATCGTATGGCGTGTTGCGCGGACTGCATTATCAGAAAGGAGAGTTCTCGCAGGCAAAACTGGTCAGAGTCATCAAAGGCCGTGTGCTCGACGTGGCAGTAGATATCAGAAAGTCATCGCCGACATTCGGCAAGCATGTGATGGTTGAGCTGAGCGAGGACAATAAGCGCCAGCTTTTCATTCCGCGCGGCTTTGCACATGGTTTCCTTGTGCTCAGCGACGAGGCTATTTTCACATACAAAGTCGACAACATATATGCTCCCGCTCACGAGGCGAGCATCAGATGGAACGACGAGACACTCGGCATAGAGTGGCCTATAGAAAAGGGCGATGTGGTAACAAGTGAGAAGGACCTTAAAGGAAAGACCCTCCACGAGGCAGACCTTTTTGAATAAGCAGAAGAGGCGAAAATATTTTTTCTTGAATTGATACTATTTTGAAAAATACATTTATATCGGTATTGACATTATCTTTGATGCTCTTTTCATGCGGAGACGGCAACAACACGGGGAAACCGCAAAAAAACGAAGAGAACACTAAGGCTAAGCAAATGCTGCAGGGAATATGGGTAAATGATGATGCCGGCGACGTGGTCTTCAAGATTAAGGGCGACACCATTTTTTATCCGGACACGACGAGTGTGCCAGTTTACTTTCAGGTTGTGGCAGACACGTTTGTGCTGCATGGCGGCAGCAACGCCAAATACCCAATCGTAAAGCATACAGGGCACGTGTTTGTGTTTGCAAACCAAAACGGCGAACAGGTGAAACTCGTGAAGAGCGAAGACCCTAACGACGCTTATCTGTTTGAGGGCAAAAAAGTGAGACCGCTGAACCAAAACCAGCTTATAAAGCGTGATACGGTGGTGACGAGAGGCTCCGACCGGTACCACTGCTACGTGCAGATAAACCCTACTACATACAAGGTTGTAAAGTCCACTTACAACGACGAAGGTGTGGCGGTGGATAATATTTATTACGACAACATCGTACACCTCAGCGTTTTCAAGGGGGCGGCAAAGCTGTATTCGGGAAATATCATAAAGCAGCAATTTGCAGACTATGTGCCGAAGCAGTTTCTCGACCAGGCCATTTTGAGCGACCTTATATATAATAAGGTGGACGAGCAGGGTATTCACTACATAGCCGTGTTTGGAACGGGCGAGAGCAATGTGTCGTACGAAATCAGTGTCTCCGTCGGTTTTGACGGCAAGCTGACACTGTCGGCAATGTGATTTTTGAGTATATCAAAATAAGAGGCAAAGTATGTGGACATAAACCGACTTTTATGTTTACATACTTTGCCTTTTTTTGGGGGTGGACAATTCCGTGTATTTTTTCTAATGAACCATATTAGCTTTTTAAATGGCAATATTGGTAAACGCTGTCGGCAATATAGCCTCTGCGTGAGAATAGTGTGTCCGCCTGCAGCCGCTATATTATTTTGGTGCCATGCTGCCATACACAAAACGTGTGCGAAAAATCTGCTTTCTTCTCTATTTAAATTTATTGATGTCCGATAAAATTTATTGTTTTCTCATAATTCGTTGAAAATTATCCTTTTGAGTATTATTTTACATACAGGGCTTGTTTTTTTTGCATGTTCAAACAAATTATGCAATCAACGCGGGCTGAAAGCCCAAAAGACGATTAGCCCAGGGCAGAGCGAAGCGACACCCTGGGTTTATAATTCATGCGTGAGTGATGCGCCCTGTAAGGGCATAGTCGTTGATAATCAAATAATTACCCCATATTGTTTTACGCCTATGCCCTTTCAGGGCGCATTCATTGTATGTGTCACTATACCCAGGGTGTCGCTTCGCTCTGCCCTGGGCTGATGGACTAGCAGACTTTCAGCCTGCCTTGCTGCAATATTTACCGGACACCCATAATTTAAATTGCTAATCCCAATCCGATGGAGAATGGAAATCCTTTTGGAGCTTTGTCTGTCTTCAATAATGGTGTGAGTGCGGCATGGCAATATATCATCAATGCGCCATACCCTACGTAAGCCTCAAGATTTACGCCGATGGGATTTATATTTATCACATCTGTCTCGGTATATTTCTTTTTACCTATGAAATAGCGGGAATGCTCACCATACCTTACTTCTATTGACGGTCCGAAACCACAGAACAACTCGTTGCCTCTCATTTTCTTTGCCCATTCCAACACGACAGGTATTTTGGTGACGTTGTAACTGATATAGCTTTTCTTGAGCGGCTCACCCTCTACTTGTCTCATGCCGGTCTGTCCATTGCTTGTTGATAACACATAGTTATCTTGGAAGTGGTGGTGTACTTGTCCCCATTGTAGAGCTGCATTTATAGTAAAATCCTTAGATATGAAGAAATATCCCACAGCAGCTGTAAATCCCCATTCCCACGATTTTGAATCACGGGAGTGCATAGGGTTGTTACTTGTTCCCATAAAGTTTGCGGGAAGCATATTGAGCCCATAATAAAATGTGGGTAAGTGGTTTTTATACGACCTGCTACCTTTGTCACGCACGAAATTTGGAATGAAAGGCGATGTCACATAGACACGTTCTACCTCCTGGCCGTCGGTATAGCCTGTCTCGTAGGTGCGGTTAAGTTCCTTGCCATTTTGCGAATATACACTTATTTTGGTCTCGCCCGACTTCTTGCTAACTACAATTTTCTTGTTGTTGACTATGAATGATGTGTCATTTGACGCCATGTCTTGTACGTTGACAGTGTTTGTTGGCTCCTGGGCTTGTGTCATAAATGGAATCATAGCCATTGCGATGATGGTTTTCTTCATAATATTCTGTTTTTTTTATTTGTTTTTACCTCTTGGAATAGCAAAGTCTCATGATGTCGTTGGGGTCCAACGCCCCTTCGATATAAATCACGGCACCTTGTTTCTCATTTATCTTGCTGAAAAGAATGTAGCGGTTTATGCCTTTGGCCACAGACGGCATCATGTAGTAGCCGCTCGTTATGTGTCCGTTGTCCACAACCTCACGTATCTTTCTCGGCATTTATGTAAGTGAACAATGCCCTGTATGTTTTCCAGTCATCAGGCATATCGCCGTCGGCCTTGCAGAAATAGTCTGCCAATATCTGCTCTTCTATCTCAGAGGTTGTACCGTCGAGATATTTCTCTATCAGCATGTTTATCTTTTCTTTGTCCATATTGTTCCTCCTCTGTTATTGTTCTTTGTGTTTAATTCTTTCTGTGGTCAACTTTATATAGTCTTCCCTTATTTTGCGTCTGGCTCTTGACAGGTTCTGCCGTAGGCTTTCAGCATTGCATCCTGTTATCTGGCAAATCTCGTCGGTTGTATAGCCTTCTATCTCCCTCATCCGGAAAATTTGTTGCTGCAGCGACGGCAGATGTGCGACTATTATTTTTACCAGGTTTACCTCGTCTCTCAGCTCCGTCTTGTTTCTTTCGTCGGCAATAGGCCCGGCTGTCGCAATTTTGCCTTGTTCGAGTTTGTCATGTCTCCAAAGGTCGTTGAGTTTATTGCGCATTATGGCTGTCGCCAACGCTTTTACGTTGTCTTGCTCTCCTAACGACGCTCGCATGCTCCACAACTTTATCATAACTTCCTGCACCACATCCTCGGCACGGTCGTCATTCCTTGTCATTCTGGAGGCAATGTCCTTGAGCTCGTCTCTTAAAGGAGCCATCCTGCGGTTAAAATCTTCGGTCTTTGTCATGTTTTACATTAAGAAAGAAAAACGTGACATTAGGAGGGATTATTTTTTCAGACATACAGTATTCGAGACAACTGCATTGTAAGCAATTTTCTAAACGCGTCCTTATGAATGCGCTCATGCTTCCCTCTGCGTTGCCAAACGCTTATTTATGCATTCTGAATAAGATTATTAATCTTAAGGCAATAAGATTAATAATCTGTTGACCGTAAGATTAATAATCTTATCGCCAACGCAGCCGCATGCGTTTTTTTACGGATACCAATGACTCTGGCAACACATACGGAAGAATATCGTAAAAATGTAAAGAATAATTATTCGGAGTTTCTTTATTGAATATTTATTTTGTAATTCTTTAAATCAATGTCGCGGCTACTTGTTCCAACCATTATTTTATATGTACCTGGCACGACACGCATGGTGTTTGTTGACTCGTCCCAACATTCAAGAACTTCTTTGCTCATGCAGTCAAACTCTAAAACCTTGCTTTCTCCAGGGCTGAGAGTTACCCGTTGGAATCCTCTGAGTGTTTTATTAGGTCCGAATATATCATTTTCACGCTTAATATACAACTGCACAGTCTCAGCTCCTTTCATATTTCCAGTGTTTTTGATATTCACGCGTATCTTGTTGTTTTTAGTTTTCTGAGACTTAATCTTGAAAGTTGTGTAGCTCATGCCATATCCGAAGTCGAACAGTGGTTTGCCTTTGAAGTAACGGTATGTGCGGTTCTTCATCTCATAGTTGTCGAAATCAGGCAGGTCATCATCACTTCTGTAGAATGTAACAGGCAACTTGCCACTCGGGTTGTAGTCGCCAAAGACAACATCTGCTACAGCCCTGCCGCCTTCTTCACCAGGATACCAAGCCTGAAGTATGGCGTCAGCATTATAAGTTTCAGGAACCAATGCCACTGCGGAACCAGAGCAGTTCACGAATATAACTTTCTTGCCGGCATTGTGAAGCAGTTCTATAATCTTACGCTGTGCGTCCGGCAACTCTATACTTGTTCTGTCACCGCCTTCGAAGCCTGGCTCGTTCACATGCATCTCCTCTCCCTCAAGCGAAGGAGATATTCCACCTACGAATATCACAGTGGAGACGTTGCCTGTCTGTTCGAGAATTTTTTTGTCTGTCAGCTCGTGCTTATTTATTACATTTCCCTCAGAATCTTTTGTTTCGTCAAATTCACGTTTCGTGTAGTTACATCCTTTTATGTACCTCACGTTTCCAACTTTCTCCCTTATACCTTCAAGTATAGTGTATGTTTTTGTCGGAAAACCGTTATAATTGCCCCACTGCATTACAGAGTCGTTGGCGTTTGGCCCCATAACAACAATGTCTGTGGCATCTTTTGACAAAGGCAGTGCTTTGTTGCGGTTATGCAATAAAACAATAGACTCTTGCGCCATCTGACGGGCAAGTTTTTTATGCTTTTTTGATGCCACCACCGACATTGGTATCTTGGTCCATTGGTTATCTGCATCCGGGTCGAAATCACCAAGTTCAAACCTTGCTTTCAACAGCCTTACCAAGCTGGAGTCTATCTCTGCCATTGTCACCTCTCCTTTAGCTACAGCCTCAGGCCTTTGTAAACACTACCGCATTCAAGATCTGTGCCTCGCCGTACTGCTATACCTGCAGCCTCGTGACCGGTATTGACAAACTCATGACAGCCTTGTTTCCAAAAGTCACTAATCGCACCGCAGTCTGAGACTACAATGTTTTTATAGCCCCATTCGTTGCGCAATATCTGCTGAAGGTAACGGTTGTTGCCGCAGCATGGCTCGTTGTCTATACTCTGGTAAGCACACATTACCTCTGCCACATGCCCTTCTTGTACAAGTGATTTGAAAGCAGGAAGATAAGTCTCCCATAAATCACGCTCTGGCAGGCTCTGTATGTTGAAAGAGTGACGGCTGCTCTCAGGACCGCTGTGTACGGCAAAGTGTTTTGCGCATGCTAACAGTTTTCTGTATTTGCTATTTTCCGGACCTTGTAGCCCTTTTACTACGGCAAGTCCCATCTTTGATGTCAGATATGGGTCCTCACCGTATGTCTCCTGGCCTCGTCCCCATCGTGGGTCTCTGAAAATATTGATATTGGGAGTCCAGAATGACAAACCCTGATATCGTTTGATTTTTTTTGATTGTCGTGCTAAAGTGTTCTTTGCACGCGCCTCATCGCTTACCGCTGTGAAAATATCATAAAGAAGATTACTGTCAAATGATGCCGCCATTCCTATTGTAGCGGGGAACACTGTGGCACAGCCATTGCGTCCTACACCATGCAAAGCCTCATTCCACCAATGAAATTCAGAAATACCAAGACGCTCTATGGCAGGTGAGACATCCATCATAAGTAATGTTTTTTCTTCAAGTGTCAGACGTGAGCATAGGTCAACAGCTCTATCGTGTGCAGAGAGTTCTGGATTTTTGTAAGGCTCTGACTGTGCAAAGGTTATGGTGCCGATGCTTAGTAATACGATTGATGTTAGTAGTTTGTTCATGATAATTTAATTATGGTTCATAATAGTTGATTTCTTCAACGAAAAGGCACATTCACATTAAATATGTTGAAAATGTGAATGTGCCTTTTCTATTAATTAACAGTCGCTTGTGCCAATATTTTGTGGCGTTAGGCTCCGCAGCAGAACAATACTATTATCTGTGCCGTAAAAATTCGGAGGAACATGCTGAGAGGGTAAACTGTAGAGTAACCCACAGCAGGAGCCTCTTTGGAGCACATCGAGTTGGCGTATGCCAAAGCGGGTGGGTCGGTGCATGTGCCTGCAAGCATACCCATGATGGTGAAGTAGTTGAACTTGAACTTCAACCGGGCAATGGTTCCGATGATAAGGATTGGGATGATGGTTATCAAGAAACCTGTGTAGACATATTTCAGACCGTCGCCCTGAACAACTGTTTCCCAGAAGTTGGCGCCTGCCTTGATACCCACGCTTGCGAGGAACAAAACGAGACCAATCTCACGAAGCATCATATTGGCAGATGTTGTGGTATAGGTGACAAGCTTCATACGATAGCCAAAACGTCCGACAAGAATAGCTATAATCAGCGGACCACCGGCGATACCGAGCTTCAGAGGTACAGGAATACCAGGAATGGCTACAGGAATGCTTCCGAAAAGTATACCAACAAGAATTCCGATGAATATGGTAGCGATGTTTGGCGCATCAAGACGCTTCACAGAGTTACCCATAAGGTCGGCAACACGGTTTACGTTGTCCTCTGGCCCGACAACCATAATCTTGTCACCATAGTGGAAGTGGTGGTCGCGGCTGGCGAAGAGATCCATTCCCTGACGCGTGATACGGGTCACATTTACACCATACACACTTGAGAAATGCATCTTGCCAAGAGTCTTTCCGTTGATGGCAGGGTTAGTAACGATTATTCTGCGGCTAACCATAGGTTTCTTCTCGTCCTCAATGGTCCATTCGCTCTCAAGTTTCGGACCAATAAAAGCTTGGATTGCCTCGGCATCGGCCTCTGCGCAAACAATGAGCACCTCGTCGTTGAGGTTGAGGATTGTATCACGCATAGGGGTATGAACCTGACCGTCATGGAACAGACGGGTGCAGACAATGTCACGGTTCAGGAAGCCAGAAATCTCACGGAGTGTGCGGCCGGCAATATATGTGTTTGTAACCTGCAGGTGCATCTGATGTGGTTTTGCGTGCGGATTCTCAGCCTCAGCGTCTTCAAGTTGTTTTTCCTCATCATCAAGGTTGACACTGCAAATGTACCTTACGGCAATTGTAGCGCCGATGATACCAAGCACACCGAGAGGGTAGGCGCAGGCATAGCCGGATGCAATCTGCGGAACATCGCCACTGGCAAACACTGAGGCGAGAGCCTCGTTTGCTGCACCAAGACCTGGGGTATTGGTAACGGCACCGTAAAGTGTACCTACCATCATAGGGAGGTTTTTAACATCTGAAGTGTCGAAGAAAATAAAATAGCAGGCAAACATCACTCCTATGTTGAGTAAAATCATTGCCGTGCTGAGCAGGTTAAGGGTTACGCCACCTTTCTTGAAACTTTCGAAGAAGCCAGGACCAACCTGCAGACCGATACAGAAAACGAAGAGAATAAGTCCGAAATCCTGTACGAATGTAAGGATATTTGTTGGACCTGTAAGACCCAGATGTCCGGCAACGATACCTGCAAAAAGCACGAACGTTACACCAAGCGAGATACCTCCAATCTTGATTTTGCCCAGCAATACGCCGACGGCAATCACGATTGAATAGAGTAGGGCGATGTGCGCTACCGAATCGGTTGATGTGAAAAGATTAATAAGCCAATCCATATTTTTATAATGTTAATTATCCAAGGTATTTCATTAGGATTTTGGAATATCCGCTCTCGCGCAACTTGACGATGCTCTTCTCCCTAATCTGGCGCACACGCTCACGTGTCAGGCCGAGCTGGTCGCCAATCTCCTCAAGCCCTTTCTCATGGCATCCTATGCCGAAGCACTCTCTGACAATGGTTATCTCACGGTCTTTCAGAACGCTGCGGAGCACATTGTCAAGCTCAAGCGACATAGACTCAAAGTCTACATGTCTGTCTGTCCGGCAGTCCTCGCCCGAAGCCAAAACGTCGGCCATGCTGTTGTCCTCGCCATCGGCAAACGGTGCGTCAATACTCATGTGATGGTTGTCTGCCTTTATTGTCTGGTCGAGTTTAGTCTCCTCAATCTTGGTTATCTGTGACAACTCCGTAACCGAAGGCCTACGCTGAAATTCCTGCTCAAATTTTGATATCTCGCTGTTTATCTTGCTCAAAGCGCCAACCTGGTTCAACGGAAGTCTTACAATACGGCTCTGCTCGGCTATGGCCTGCAGTATGCTCTGGCGTATCCACCACACAGCATAAGAGATGAATTTGAAACCACGTGTCTCATCAAATTTCTCGGCAGCCTTTACAAGTCCTATGTTTCCCTCGTCGATGAGGTCTGTAAGCGACAGCCCCTGATGCTGATACTGTTTGGCCACAGAAACCACGAAGCGCAGATTGGCTTTTACGAGTTTGTCTTTGGCGCGCTCTCCCTCACGTCCGCCACGTCTGATGGCTTGGGCCAGTTCTATTTCCTCATCAACAGAAATCATAGGCACTCGGCCTATTTCCACCAAATACTTGTCAAGAGCCTCGCTCGAGCGGTTCGTGATGCTCTTCTGAATTTTTAATTGTCGCATGTTAACCTAAAAATGAATTTTGTGGACTGAAGGCATATACAATTTACAACCGTAACATCCAAAAGCCCATAGTTTCTTTATTTACCGGCTGGGGAATTTGCCAGCCTTTATCCTATTACCTGATTTTATTTGAGCTGCAAAGTTACAAAAAAAACACGATATATAACGGCACTGGCAGTATATTTTTGTGGTTTTTATGCCATTTCTCATTTTTTTGCGCTAACTTTGCATTTGAAACAAGTATTAGACTGAAAAAATAGGTATATGAAACAAACGAAGATTGTATGTTCTATCAGCGACAGAAGATGTGATGTCGATTTCCTGAAACAGCTCTTTTTCTCTGGTATGAACGTTGTCAGGATGAACACAGCCCACGCCACACCCGATGGCATAAGGCAAATTGTAAGAAACACCAGAGCCGTATCGCCACACATCGGTATTCTTATTGACACGAAAGGACCGGAAATTAGAACCACAAATGTGGAAGAGCCTATTCAATATAAAACAGGCGATGTTGTGAAAATTTTCGGACGACCTGGTATGGACACCACACACGACATCATCAACGTGTCGTATGCAGATATAACAAGCGATGTCTCAGTAGGGGACAATCTACTTTTCGATGATGGGGCTATCTGTATGAAAATTGTAGAGAATACAGGGCCAATGCTCATCGCTGAAGTTATGAACGACGGTGTTTTGGGTGCCCGCAAAAGTGTTAATGTGCCAGGAGTGCATATAGACCTCCCGGCTGTTACAGAGAAAGACAGACAGAATATCAATCTCGCCATTGATGAGGACATTGATTTCATAGCACACTCTTTTGTCAGAAATGCCGCCGACGTTAAAGCCGTTCAGAATATTCTCGATGAACGTGGCAGCGACATCAAGATTATTTCGAAAATTGAAAATCAGGAAGGTGTCGACAATATAGACGAGATTATCGATGCGTCATACGGAATTATGATTGCAAGAGGTGACCTCGGTATCGAAGTGCCAATAGAGAGAATTCCAGGTATTCAGAGACTTATTATTAAGAAATGTATTCAGAAGCATAAGCCTGTCATTGTGGCCAGGAAAATGCTTCATACAATGATAAGAAACCCGCCACCAACACGGGCCAAGGTTCTA
>OGLR01000277.1_pt1 | contig 27662 bp, 25 predicted proteins | sample 1572931 | NCBI WGS metagenome assembly OGLR01 (sample SAMEA2581997, study PRJEB24529) | metagenome | biome: Human gut stool | place: China | collected 2011 | reverse complement strand
CAATAGGATTTATAAGCAAGGATATAGAAAACCGTCACCGGATTTTTATAAACGGGTTGCTCTACACTTTCGGCAGAATAGTGACCTATACGGTTCTTGGCTTTATTCTTATTCCTATTCTTCGTGAGGGCGCAAGTATGTTTATGGTGCAAAAAGCTGTAAGCAAATACGGGGAAATGCTGATTGCTCCGGTGTTAATCATCATTGGAATATTTATGCTTGATATAATAAAACTCAATCTACCCAAAATTAATATCGGTGGGGAAAGCCTGAAAAAGAAAACTAAAGGCGGTTGGGGAGCTATGTTGTTGGGGGTCTTATTCGCTCTTGCTTTTTGTCCTACCAGTGGAGTATTTTATTTCGGTATGCTTATCCCTCTATCAGCAGCAGAAACAGGCGGCTATCTCTTACCTGTAATCTATGCTATTGCTACGGGATTACCTGTAATCCTTTTTGCATGGATTTTAGCTTATAGTGTTGCCGGACTGGGGAAGTTTTACAACCGAATACAGATATTTGAGAAATGGTTTCGCAAAATAGTTGCTATTCTCTTTATCGCAGTTGGAATATATTACGCAATAGTATTTTATCTATAAATAAACATTAAGTATCATTTTAAATAAAAAACAGTATGAAAAAGATAGAAATTTTCGACCCGGCAATGTGCTGCCCTACGGGTCTTTGTGGAACAAACATCAATCCTGAATTGATGCGTATTGCGGTAGTAATCGAATCATTGAAGAAACAAGGTATCATCGTTACCCGCCACAATTTACGTGACGAACCACAAGTATACGTAAGCAATAAGACGGTGAACGACTTCCTGCAAAAGCATGGTGCGGACGCACTGCCTATTACTTTAGTAGATGGAGAAATAGCTGTTTCACAAACCTATCCTACCACCAAACAAATGAGTGAATGGACGGGGGTCAATTTAGATTTTATGCCAGTTAAATAAGTATTCACCAATTAATTATTTAAGAAAAATGAGAACATTCAATTTATCAGATATAGAATTGACAAAATACCTTTTCTTCACCGGAAAAGGCGGTGTGGGCAAAACTTCTATTGCCTGTGCTACTGCGGTAGGTTTGGCAGATAATGGTAAGAAAATACTTCTTATCAGCACAGACCCGGCTTCAAACCTGCAAGATGTCTTTAATCAAACTTTAAACGGACACGGCACGGATATTCAGGAAGTACCCGGCTTAACTGTAGTTAATCTCGACCCGGAACAAGCTGCTGCCGAATACAGGGAAAGCGTTATTGCGCCTTTCCGAGGAAAACTGCCCGATAGTGTTATCCAAAATATGGAAGAACAACTTTCAGGTTCTTGCACGGTAGAAATTGCTGCTTTCAATCAATTTTCCGATTTTATCACGGATGCTGATAAAGCAAAAGAATATGACCATATCATCTTTGATACAGCCCCAACGGGACATACATTGCGAATGCTACAACTACCATCGGCTTGGAGTACGTTTATTAGCGAAAGTACGCACGGTGCATCATGCTTAGGGCAATTATCCGGTTTGGAAGAAAGGAAAGGCATCTATAAGCAAGCGGTTGAAACACTCTCGGATGCAAATGCAACTCGCTTAGTGTTGGTAAGTCGTCCCGAAATCGCACCTTTGAAAGAAGCTGCCCGTTCTTCGCATGAATTACAATTACTGGGAATTAATAACCAGCTATTAGTAATCAACGGACTTTTGCTGCAATTAGATGAAGCCGATAGCGTATCGAAACAAATATATGACAGACAGCAAACCGCCCTGAAACAAACCCCTGCGGAACTGCTGGATTACCCCTCTTATTCTGTTCCTTTACGGTCGTATAATCTATCTAACATTGCAAATATCCGCCGGATGCTATACGATGATAATTTAACAGACAATGCGGATTATCAACGGATTACTGATGCAAAAGGTATAGACGAATTGGTTAATGACCTCTATCAGTCAGGGAAAAGAGTTGTATTTACTATGGGAAAGGGTGGCGTAGGTAAAACAACGTTAGCCACGGAAATAGCCCTGAAATTAACTAAACTGGGTGCAAAGGTGCATCTAACCACCACTGACCCGGCAAACCACCTGAATTACAACCTTGCAGTTCAGGCAGGTATTACAGTAAGCCGCATTGATGAAGCGGAAGTACTGGAAGCCTATAAAAACGAAGTTCGTAGTAAAGCTGCGGAAACAATGACTGCCGAAGATATGGAATACATAGAGGAAGATTTGCGTTCACCGTGTACGCAAGAAATCGCAGTGTTCCGGGCTTTTGCCGAAATCGTAGACAAAGCGGAAAATGAAATTGTTGTGATTGATACCGCACCTACCGGACACACCTTGTTACTGCTGGATGCAACGGAAAGCTACCACAAGGAAGTACAACGCACGCATGGCGATTCTCCTGCTTCGGTAAGAAAATTATTACCACGTTTAAGAAACCAGCAAGAAACGGAAGTTGTTATTGTGACCTTGCCCGAAGCAACCCCCGTCTTTGAAGCCGAACGTTTGCAAAAGGATTTACAGCGTGCGGGAATTAATAACAAATGGTGGGTTGTAAACGCTTGTTTATCATTAACCGATACGGAAAATTCTTTTTTGCGGGCAAAGGCACAAAATGAATTGACTTGGATTAAGAAAGTAGAAGAATTGTCAAAGGGAAACGCTGCCCTGATAGCTTGGAAAAATAATTGAGAATATGAGAATTTTAATCCTTTGTACTGGAAATAGTTGCCGTAGCCAAATGGCACACGGCTTATTACAATCATTTGACAGTAAACTGGAAGTCTTTTCAGCAGGAACAAAGCCTGCTGAAAAGGTTAATCCGATGGCAGTAAAGGTTATGACTGAAATAGGTATTGATTTAGCCCAACATACCCCTAAAAGTGTCAATCTATATGTAGGAAAAAAATGGGACTATGTTATTACGGTCTGCGGTGGTGCAAACGAAAGCTGTCCTATGTTTACTGGTGAAGTAAAAAACAGGTTGCATATTGGGTTTGACGACCCATCGGAAGCAACCGGAAGTCCGGAATTTATCGACAATGAATTTCATCGGGTACGGGATGAAATAAAAGCCCGTTTCTATGACTTCTATCTAAATGAATTAAAACCGCAATTAAACTAAATAGTTGTTGTTATGGAAAAGAAACAAGGAATTGGATTTTTTGAAAAATACTTAACCATTTGGGTTGCCTTGTGCATTGTTATCGGAATTGCTGTGGGGCAATGGCTCCCGGTAATCCCGCAAACATTAAGCAAGCTTGAATACGCCAACGTGTCGATACCCGTAGCTATCCTGATATGGTTAATGATTTACCCGATGATGCTAAAAGTGGATTTTCAAAGCGTTAAGAATGTCGGCAAACGTCCGAGAGGAATAATTGTCACCTGTGTTACAAATTGGCTTATAAAACCGTTTACCATGTTCGGGATAGCTTATTTGTTCTTCTATGTCATTTTTAAAACTTTTATACCTGCCGAATTAGCAGAAGAATATTTAGCCGGAGCGGTATTATTGGGGGCTGCACCTTGCACGGCTATGGTATTCGTGTGGAGTTATCTCACTAAAGGGGATGCCGCTTATACGCTGGTACAAGTTGCAGTGAACGATTTAATCATATTGATAGCGTTTGCTCCTATCGTTGCTTTCTTGCTGGGGGTTGGCGGCGTATCTATTCCGTGGGACACTTTAATGTTATCTGTTGGCTTGTTTGTTGTGATACCACTTGCTGCTGGGGTCATTACCCGCATAATGATTATACGCCGTAAAGGGATAGAATACTTCAATAATGTATTTATTAAGAAGTTTGATAATTATACGGTGGGTGGGCTGTTATTGACACTTATCATCCTATTTTCATTTCAGGGAGAAACGATACTGAACAATCCTCTGCATATCGTATTGATTGCAGTTCCGCTCGTGCTGCAAACGGTTCTGATATTCTTCGTTGCCTACGGTTGGGCGAAATGGTGGAAATTACCCCATGATATTGCTGCGCCTGCCGGAATGATTGGAGCAAGTAATTTCTTTGAATTAGCGGTTGCTGTGGCTATTTCTCTATTCGGTTTACAATCCGGGGCTGCATTGGCTACGGTGGTAGGTGTGCTGGTTGAAGTTCCGGTTATGTTGATGTTGGTAAGGATTGCAAATAATACACGGAAATGGTTTCCGATTACAAAATAATTGTAGATAAAAAGGAGAATGTGTCCATTCTGACACATTCTCCTAATGGAATGTTTTTGTTTTACTATCACTTAGTTTACCGTTGACAACAGCAAGTATGTGTATGGCAAGACCTGTGATTTAAGTGATGATGATGTCTACAGTTTCTATGGCTTAAAGTACATCCGACTAGTGACATCAATAAAACTAAAGTAAATGCTATTCCTAGAATTCTCATATTATTGTTGATTTTGAGTTTATTTTATAATTTAAAATCTGAGTTTAACACCCGCATTCATTACAAATCCATCCAAAGGAGCATAAATATCCCGGAAAACAGGATTAGATATACTTCCGGTATATATAGTATCAAAGCGGGTTTGCCGTCTGTCGGTGAAGTTTTCAAAGTTAGCATACAATGAAAACATCTCCCATATTTTTTCAATCATGAAGCCGCACACCACATATTGTTTTCCTTTTTGTCCGTCTCCTAGTTTTTGGGGGCTGAAATAATAAGCCTCTAATCCTATTTTCCATTTATCTTCTACTTCATACATTAGAATACTGTTCAACCTATGTTTCGGAGTTAATATATTCTCTTGTTTCACCCCATTTTCTTTGGTTCGGGTATCGGTGTATGTATAGCCTAAGTATAAGTGGAAATCTTTGTATCCGATTTTTACATTCGTTTCTCCTCCTTTGCTATCTGTATTGCCGGATATGTTGTTAAGTCGATATAGCCCATCTTTTGTAGATTGCAATAATAAAGGATTATCGAGATAAGTGTAGAAGAATAATTGGTTTATGCTGAAAGTTACATTTCCATCGAAGATTGATGTGACATAATTAAAGTCTAAATTCAAACCATAACTTCTTTCGAGCTTGTTATTGTCTTTATCAATTGGCAATACATTCTGATATTGTAGCCTTTCGCTATCCTCTGTAAATATGGTAGGTGATTTATAGCCAAATCCTCCTCCAAGTCGAGATGAAAACTTATCCGTAATTTTGAAATGTGCAGAAACTCGTGGTAGAATTGCTGCGCCATAATCCGGAATATAGTCTGCTCTTAATCCGGTTTCCAGATTCAACCATTTTGTTGCCTCCCAATTGTTTTGTACGAATGCTCCCATGGTTGTCTGGTTGTAGTCTCTTAACTGAAAATCAGTAAGTTTCTTTTCATCAAATTTGTCTGTCCATAAGTTGAGACCAGCCACCCATTCTGTTTTTTGATTCGTGCGTGTGTAAGTCAATTCACTAAAGGTAGATACCTGAGTACCTTCAAAAGTATAAGTGGGTACACCGATATTTCTATTGAAGTATGTTACACTGTTTTTGAAATCAATTCTGTCTTTTTCGCCGAATTTGTGTTCGAATGTCAGTTGTGTGGAATGTCTTTGAGTCTTGTTTTTCTCGAAATAGGAATGTGTGTCATTTCCATTTCCTTTAATATACTCAATATCCCCGCCCAAACGGTCTTCAAACATAGCATTTAGCCCTACACTCATTTGCGTGTTCTCTGAAAAATAGAGAAATAATTTGGGGTTGAAGACATATCTGTCAAACTGCGGAATGGCTGTGAATCCGGTGTTAGAGGGGTCGTAAGCCCAATTTCTGTTGTAGGAAGCAAAAATGGTTGTACCGACCTTTTTGAATCGTTGCCCATAGAAAGCGCTGACGTCCAAACCTTTTCCGGATGTCCCGTTAAGATGCAGACCTAAATCTCTTTTCTCTTCGGGAGTTTTTGAGATAAGATTAATCAAGCCTGCTATTGCTCCACCGCCATATAAAGTTGAAGTTGAGCCTTTGATGATTTCCACTTGTTTTAAGTCAAGAGGTGGCGTTTGCAATAATCCCAGTCCGCTCGCTGCACCAGCAAAAACGGGGAATCCATCTTTTAATATTTGTGTATATCTGCCATCCAATCCTTGTATGCGGATTGATGCATTTCCGGATGTGGCAGAAGTTTGCTGGGTGATAATACCTGTGCTTTCGTTTAGTAACATACGAATGTCGCCCGGTTTCATGCTCCCTTTTTCTCCTAGTTCTTCGCTTGAAATAAATTCAACACGGGTCGGGATGTTTTGAATAGTGCGTGTACCTCTGGTTGAAGAAATGGTAACTTCTTCCAGCATTTCATCATCTTGTTCCAAGAAGATTTCGACCGGAGCTGAAGAAGATAAAGGGAATGTGTATGATTTGGTTTCCGATTCATAGCCTAAGTAGCTGAATGTGATATGTTGCTTTCCGTCAGGTATGTTCGAAATGGTGATTATTCCGTTTTCATCTGAGCTTGCTCCATTGGCGGTTTTATTAAGAACGGCATTCACGCCAACCAGTATCTCTTTAGTATCTCCGTCTTTAACGATTGCTTTAAATATGTTTTGCGCACAAATGCTTTGTGCCAGCAATGTAATTATTGCCAGTGCTATTAATTTAATTTTCATTTTTCTTGTTTTGTCAATTTAGTGCCACACACTTAATCTGTATTATAATAAGTGCACGACGTACTGGTGATGAAACAGCGGTTTCATCATCATGAATTTAATAAATAAATGGTGAGGTCATATTAATTATGACATACAGAATTCTGCTAAATTCATCAGCTTAGGCGGCTGCCAAATTGAGGAAGAGAAATGAGGAATCATTTTCTCTTTGTAAAACGAAAGGTTATTATTTAATAGAATTAATTCGGCGGTTGGTGAATGAAACAATTTGGGTATTGGACAACCTGTGCATGTGTTGCAATGTAGAAATGGTGAACAATTGCAGTCTGTACATGAGGAACCATCATTATCAGCACATGGTTCTTCTGTTTGTTCATTAGCACATTGAAACAGACATTTATCTTCAAGAAAGCATGGAACTGTTGATAATAACAGCACCCATAAAGCTAATATGTAGGACAAATGTTTCATTAATATCTATGCTTTGTTCTGATTTTGAGCTGCAAAATTAGTTATTTATATTTTATAAACAAAACATTCTGCAATTTTTATTATATCTATTAAGAAGTTTGACAATTTTATGGTGAGGTGACCGCTACTGACACTCATTATCTTGTTTTCATTCCAAAGAATAACATCACCAGTGTAATAGTCCAAATAGATAGACTGATTACCATTGGCAAGTTGCTTAAACCGGATTCTTACAGGCTCCTTCAATTTTGCCTCTTGTTTCTTCTTCGCCATACTTATGTTTTTATTTTGTTACCGATGGCAAATATAGATATTTTTTTTGTTACTCAACGCTATTCGAGTAACAAACTGGTAACAAAATAAACGCATTTATTGGAATTAATAGGAAAATCGGAAAAACAAAGGAAAAGATGAATATAAACAGCAAATAACTAAATATCAATATCTTATATTCATTATTTTATCTCATTCTTTCTCTTTTTCCATAGCTGCCATGAGTTGATAATGTTTTGCCACACCACATAACTACCCGGACCGACAGACGATAAAGGATTAAGATACGTAACCGCCATCCAAATAGCTAGTACTGTATTTTTTTGCCCCAATGCCTGTCCTGCACTTATACGGTCATTATATGCACTACCAATTCTTTTACCAAAATAAAATTGTAAACAACAAGTTACTAAACCGGCAAAAGCAATCAACATCTCTACCGTTACATCAGCAGTACTGTTAACCAAAGAGCGAGTAGTCTGCCCCATTACAATGGTCAATGCTACCGCCCATAAATAAAAAGCCGAAGTATGATATTTCAGTAAAAACTTGTGGAGCCGGGGAATATAATAACGGAATAATAAAGCGATAAAAAACGGTGCAAGCAACAATGGAAAAACCTTACTTAAAATCTTAAGAAAAGCAATACCAAAAGTAACATCTGTATGTGGTTCAACCAATGGAAATATCAAAGGAACTGCTATTGCAGCCAAAATATTTGAAAGCAATGTATAAGTAGTCAAACTGGAAGCACTTCCACCTAGTTTTCCCGTAATTACTGCCGCTGCCGTAGCAGTAGGACAAATAAGACAAACCATAGCCGCCTCGAATATCTCCTTATAAGATTCATCCATCGGACAAAATATTAACAACAACGCAATAATACCACAAGAAATGGCTTGAATAGCCAACAACCAGCCATGCCATACTCTAGGAACCAACTCTTTTGGTTCAATTTTACAGAATGTAAGCAACAATTGGGCAAAAATCAAGGAAGGAGTTAAAAAAGAAATCACCCCATTCATAAATGGCTTTGTCGGCTCCAGAAAAGTGAAGTTGGCAAAAACAAAATAACCGATAACTCCTGCAAGCATCGCTAGAGGTAACGTCCAATTCTTCATAAACTTAAACAAATCCATCTTTCAATATTTATTTCAGAATACAAAATAAAAGAATTTAGTCCAAACACTCGTCTATTTTTCGGGTTTTGTGGCAAGTTTCGAATAAAAAACGCAAAACTTAAAGACAAAAGCCGAGTTTTCACTAAAAATCGCTACATTTGCAACTTAATTGATATGAAAACCGATAGACTTAAAATAATATTCCTGTTGTGTAGCCTGTGGCTGGTCTTTCCCTGTTTCTGCCTGGCGGCAAAGGGAAAGGACTTTGTAGTCGTCATTGATCCCGGTCATGGCGGACATGATCCCGGTGCTATCGGCAGACGTGGAAAAGAAAAAAACATCAATCTGAACGTAGCTTTAAAAGTAGGACAACTGATCCAAAATAACTGTAATGACGTAAAGGTAATATATACCCGGAAAACAGATGTCTTTATCCCTTTGGATCGTCGTGCACAAATAGCCAATAATGCCAAGGCCGATTTATTCATCTCTATACATACTAATTCCATAGCCCGTGGCAGAACTGTACGGGGAGCAGAGACTTATACGTTAGGACTCCACCGTACTGAAGAAAATTTAGAAGTTGCTAAAAAAGAGAACTCGGTTATTTTGATAGAGGATAATTATGAACAACGTTATGCCGGATTCAATCCAAATTCTTCTGAAAGCTATATTATTTTTGAATTTGTACAAGACAAAAATATGGAGAAGAGTGTAAAATTAGCCACTCTTATCCAAAAACAATTCAAGAATACAGCCAAACGAATAGACAAAGGAGTACATCAAGCCGGATTCCTAGTTCTACGTGCCACTTCCATGCCTAGTGTTTTGGTTGAATTAGGCTATATCTCAACACCGGATGAAGAACAATATCTTTTATCCGATGCAGGCACTACGGCGTTATCTAACAGCATTTATAAAGCATTCCTCAATTACAAGCGCGAACATGACGCCCCCATCGGCCGCAGCAGAGTACAAGAACAAGAATTACCGGAACCAGAAAACAAACCGAAAGAATCAAGAATAGAAATACAAACTGCGGAACCGGACACTGCAACGGAACCGGACAAGGTTACCAAAAAGCCTGTACCTGCCACACAAAAAAAGATCACAGGCGACCAAGCCCGAACATCTGCCAAGCCTGTATTTAAAATACAAATATTGGTATCAAACAAAATATTGCCCAAAGGAAGTAAACAACTGAAAGGTGTATCACCTGTTAGCTATTACCGCGAAAAAGGACTTTATAAATATACTTACGGAGAAAATACGGATTATAATAAAATACTACGCATGAAACGTAATATTACTCCTAAATTTAAGGACGCTTTCATTATCGCTTTCAAAAACGGAGAGAAAATGAATGTGAACGAAGCCATCAAAGAATTTAAAAAGAATAGATAATATAAAAGGTATAATTGAAATGACGAAAGAGGTAAAAATAGGATTAATAGGCATCGCTGCATTGGCTATGCTGATCTTTGGTATCAACTACCTGAAAGGAATAAATATGTTCCAATCTGCCAATTACTATTATGTAGAATATACAAATATAAACGGATTAGCCGGATCAAGCCCCGTCTTTGCCAATGGTTATAAAGTAGGTACAGTAAGAAATATCAATTACAACTATGCAAAACCGGGACATGTCACAGTAGAAGTGGAAGTGGACAAGGAAATGCGTATCCCCAAAGGAAGTACAGGAGAACTGGTTACAGAAATGCTGGGAACGGTAAAGATGAACTTACTCCTTAACTTTAATTCTACAGAATACTATCAACCGGGAGATACCCTGCCCGGCAAAACGAATGCGGGGCTCATGGGAGCCGCTGAAGAAAAGCTAGTTCCTCAAATAGAGCAGATGTTACCCAAAATGGATTCTATCCTATATTCATTAAATAAAATATTAGCTGATCCTGCATTGAGTGCAACCTTGCACAACGCAGAAAAACTGACAGCCAATCTGGATGTGACAACACGTCAATTAAACATGTTAATGCAAAAGGATCTTCCGCAACTTACTGGAAAATTAAACACAATTGCTGATAACTTCATTGCTATCAGCGACAATTTGAAAGGTATTGATTATGCTTCAACGTTCAATAAAATAGACTCCACTTTATATAATGTACAAATGCTGACAGAAAAACTCAATCGCAAGGACAACAGTATTGGATTGCTATTCAATGATCCTACTTTCTACCAAAATTTGAGTGCGACGACAGCAAACGCTGCAACCTTATTGGAGGATTTGAAAGCGCATCCTAAACGTTATGTACATTTCTCTTTGTTTGGCAAGAAAGATAAGTAACAGATTTGCTAATTTAAAAATATTCTAAATAAGTCTACTCAACCATTTTTCCACTTATTTTCAGTAAATGACTGCAAATAGGGAAGAAATACCATGTAGACTTATTTCATTTAAAATAAATAAAAGCCTATTTTGACTGATAGTCAGCTAAGAATCAGTCAATTATCAAACAACAAGAATCTTTCAAAAGCCTTTAGATAGAGGTTTTTATAAGTAACTGAAACTAAAGATATTACTCTTTAAAAATAAAAAGCAAGAAAAAAGCGATTTGTTTTTTCAGAAATTCATTTCGAAATTTGCATTGTAGAAGTTTCGCTTTTTATAATAAATGTTTCATATGATTGAAAACGATCACGTCGTTTTATGGGGTCGTTGCCTGAACCTTATCAGAGACAACGTACCAGAAACGACCTTTAAAACGTGGTTTGAGCCTATCGTACCGCTTAAATATGAGGACAAGGCACTGACAATTGGCGTCCCCAGCCCATTCTTCTATGAATTTCTAGAAGAAAAGTTTGTGGACTTGCTGCGCGCTGCCCTATATAAAGAAATTGGGGAGGGAACGCAGCTTATGTATTGTATCTTGACCGATAAGACCAACCATATAACTGTTAACATGGAGGGAAGCAAACGCTCTTCAGCACTACCCACACAAACAGTTATACGAGATGGTAACAAGGCACCTAATCCAATGCAGGCACCGGCTCCGCAGGATTTAGACCCACATTTGAATCCAAATTACAATTTTGAGAATTTCATAAAAGGAAATAGTAATGAGTTCTCACGTACAGTAGGAGAAACTGTAGCTAAAAATCCGGCAAAAACATTCAACCCTTTGTTTTTGTATGGACCATCCGGTGTGGGCAAAACTCACTTGACTAATGCTATTGGTACCCGCATCAAGGAATTATATCCTGAAAAAAGAGTATTGTACGTATCAGCACATCTGTTTCAGGTGCAATACACTGACTCTGTTCGTACCAATCATTTCAATGATTTCATTAGTTTTTATCAAACCATAGACGTTTTGATTATTGATGATATTCAAGAATTCGCCGGAGTAACCAAAACCCAGAACACATTCTTCCACATCTTTAACCATCTGCACCAGAACGGTAAGCAACTTATTCTGACTTCTGACCGTGCGCCGGTAATGCTACAAGGTATGGAAGAACGCCTTCTGACCCGCTTTAAATGGGGCTTAGTGGCCGAATTGGAAAAGCCGGACGTAGAATTGAGAAAGAATATCTTACGTAATAAAATACGTCGTGACGGTTTGAATATACCGGAAACAGTAATTAATTATATTGCTGAAAACGTAAATGAAAGTGTACGTGAATTAGAGGGCATCATTAATTCACTTTTGGCACAATCCATTATTTTCAAGCGTGATGTTGATTTGGATTTGGCTGAAAGAATTGTACGAAAAGCTGTACGCTGTTGTGAGAGCAAGCCTGTCACAGTAGAAGATATCATACAGAAAGTATGCAGCCATTACGAGATAGAAGAATCTGCCATCCATACTAAAACAAGAAAAAGAGAAGTGGTACAAGTACGTCAGGTAGCTATGTATCTGGCCAAAAAACATACAGACTCCTCTTCTTCCAAAATTGGTAAATTAATAGGTAATAAAGATCATGCAACCGTATTGCACGCTTGCAAAATAGTAAAAGACCAAGTAGAGGTTGACAAAGCATTTAAAGCGGATATTGAGGAAATTGAAGCTTCTCTCAAAAGGAAATAGAATAAAACCACAGAGGTGCGCAAAGGGCATTTTCTTTATTTCCCTCTGCGCACCTCTGTTTTAAGATTGATAGTTTCCGGCAATTCACTTCTCAAAACCCTGTTTCTTCAAGGTTTCTTTCAAAGTTACAGACATACATTCATTATCCGACTTCTTGTATCTGACCTCAGTAAATACCTGAGCCAGTGTTTCCTTATGATTTTCTTTAATAAACTGATGATTTTCCGGAAGTGACTCTTTATATCTATAAATACGATCAATATCCTCTTTGGTATAATCATGATACAATTCTTCATGCAAAATACCCTCTATAGGAAGACGATCGACTTGTGGAGGGTATTCATCCGGATATCCTACTGTAATAGTAGCCACCGGCATAACCAATTCCGGCAACTGAAGGATATCAATAATTTGATCAGGATTATAAATCGTTGTTCCCAAAAAACAAATACCTAATCCATTTTCCTCAGCCAATGTACAAAAGTTCTGAGTCACAAGCAATGCATCCGTAGCAGCATTCAAAAAAGAAATGGGATTGTCATAACCCGGTACCGCCTTACGCTCTCTGCACCATTTACTAAAACGGTTAAAATCCGCACAAAAAGTCAGTACAACCGGAGCACCTGTTACCATCGGTTGATTAAAATGGGCAGGTGCCAATCTCTCTTTCATCTGCTTGTCACGAGTCACAATCACACTATATAATTGCATATTACCCATTGTAGAAGCACGGAACGCCTTTTCAAGCAAATCATTTAACAAAGAAGCAGAAATATCTTCCTGCTTATATTTACGGATCGTCCGTCTATTATTTATCGATTCCATATATATTTTTCTTGCAAAGATAAAAAAAGAAAAGAGTAATAATGCATTTTTTGCAAAATATTATATGCTAAGAATCTGGCCTTTTCAACTAGTCAATCACTCATCCCCTCCATCAAAATTTTCAAAACAGAAAACTTCCACAAACAAGCAAGCATATATACCTTTTGATAATCAACAAATTAACAAATATTCTTGGATAACTTTCAATTTGTTGAAAACTTATCTGCTTTTTATTTTGTTAATTGAAAAAACATATATAGCTTTGCCGAAACTTTTATTATAATGAGTTGTAACTTCTACACTAAAACAACTTATTGATATTACAGTAAATCTAAAAATAAAAGTGGAAAGACAAACGTACACCTATGACGAAGCTTTTGAAGCATCTTTACAATACTTCAAAGGTGATGAACTTGCTGCAAGGGTTTGGGTAAACAAATATGCAGTAAAAGATTCTTTCGGGAACATTTTCGAAAAGTCTCCCGAAGATATGCATTGGCGCATTGCAAATGAAGTAGCCCGCATTGAAGCTAAATATAAGAACGGGTTAAACGCACAGCAGCTTTACGAATTATTGGATCACTTTAAATACATTGTTCCGCAAGGTAGCCCTATGACAGGTATCGGGAACGACTTTCAAGTGGCTTCCTTATCAAACTGCTTTGTCATTGGAATTGATGGAGCAGCCGACTCATACGGAGGTATAATCCGCATTGATGAGGAACAAGTACAATTAATGAAACGTCGTGGTGGCGTAGGACATGATTTATCTCATATACGACCTAAAGGTTCTCCGGTTAAAAATTCAGCACTGACTTCCACCGGACTGGTGCCCTTCATGGAACGTTATTCCAATTCAACACGTGAAGTAGCGCAAGACGGACGTCGTGGTGCTTTAATGTTAAGCGTATCCATCAAGCATCCAGATTCAGAAGCATTTATTGATGCCAAAATGACCGAAGGCAAAGTAACCGGTGCTAATGTATCCGTGAAACTAGATGATGCATTTATGCAGGCAGCTGTAAATGGCACTCCTTACAAACAACAATACCCGGTAGATTCCGATCAACCTGTTTTCACGAAAGACATTGATGCATCTGCGTTATGGAAAAAGATTGTCCATAACGCATGGAAGTCTGCTGAACCCGGTGTATTATTTTGGGACACCATCATCCGTGAATCCGTACCAGACTGTTATGCCGATTTAGGATATCGTACTGTTTCTACCAATCCTTGTGGTGAAATACCCCTGTGTCCCTACGATTCTTGTCGCTTATTAGCTATCAACTTATACTCATACGTAGTAAACCCTTATACAAAGGAGGCTTACTTTGATTTCGACTTATTCAAAAAGCATGTGGCATTGGCCCAGCGCATTATGGATGACATCATTGACTTGGAATTGGAAAAAATCGAGAAAATCATAGCTAAAATCGATTCCGATCCTGAAAGTGAGGAAGTAAAAGAAGCTGAGAAACATTTATGGGAAAAAATTTATAAAAAGAGCGGACAGGGAAGACGTACAGGCGTAGGTATCACAGCTGAAGGGGATATGCTTGCCGCTATGGGGTTACGCTACGGAACAGAAGAAGCAACAGAGTTTTCTGAACAAGTACATAAAACAATCGCTCTGGAAGCCTATCGTTCATCTGTTAACATGGCAAAAGAACGTGGAGCATTCGCTATCTATGACAGTGAACGAGAAAAAAACAATCCGTTCATCAACCGCTTAAAAGAAGCTGATCCAGAATTATATGAGGAGATGAAAAAATACGGACGACGTAATATCGCCTGCCTGACCATAGCTCCCACCGGAACTACCAGCCTAATGACCCAAACTACTTCCGGCATAGAGCCGGTGTTTATGCCGGTGTATAAACGTAGAAGAAAAGTCAATCCGAATGATCCTCAGACACACGTAGATTTTGTAGATGAAACAGGAGATGCATTTGAGGAATATATTGTATTCCACCATAAATTTGTGGAATGGATGACAGTAAACGGTTACGATCCCACCAAGCGTTATACACAAGAAGAAATTGACAAATTGGTAGAAAAGTCACCTTATTATAAAGCCACATCAAATGATGTAGACTGGCTGATGAAAGTAAAAATGCAAGGACGCATCCAAAAATGGGTTGACCATTCAATCAGCGTAACTATCAATTTGCCCAATGACGTAGATGAAGCATTGGTAAACCGCTTGTATGTAGAGGCATGGCGTTCAGGATGCAAAGGATGTACCGTTTATCGTGATGGCTCCCGCTCCGGAGTTTTACTTTCTACCAAAAAGGACAAGAAAGACAAAAAAGAAGAACTTCCCCCTTGCAAACCACCTACGGTAGTAGAAGTGCGCCCCAAAGTACTGGAAGCGGAAGTAGTACGTTTCCAAAACAACAAAGAAAAATGGGTTGCATTTGTAGGCTTGTTGGATGGACATCCATACGAAATCTTTACCGGTCTGCAAGATGATGAAGAAGGTATTTCATTGCCCAAATCGGTCACTACCGGACGCATCATCAAAAACATTGATGAAGAAGGCAACAAACGATATGATTTCCAGTTTGAAAACAAACGTGGATACAAAACAACCATTGAAGGTTTGTCCGAAAAGTTCAACAAAGAATATTGGAACTATGCTAAATTGATTTCGGGTGTACTTCGTTGGAGGATGCCTATTGATCGTGTTATCAAACTGGTAGATTCTCTGCAACTTGACAGTGAAAACATTAACACATGGAAAAATGGTGTAGAACGAGCACTGAAAAAATATGTAACAGATGGTACTAGTGCCGAAGGACAAAAATGTCCCAATTGCGGAAATGAAACTCTCGTATATCAAGAAGGATGCTTGATCTGCAAGACTTGTGGCACATCGAGATGTGGATAATGGTTTATTATATAATGTAACAACACAAAGGAAAAGAGGCTGTCTCAAAATAGAGTTGAGATGGCCTCTTTTGTTTCATCTCCAATTGAAGTCATTTGGATTTTTCTCAAAAAAGGAGTTTATAAACTTACTTTTGAAGGTTTCATCCTTTCAAACTTTTTTTTTCGTTGCCATAAGCCCCCTAAGAGGCTACTTTTGCAAGATTATGTGCAATGGCCAGCAGGCCGAACTCAATTTCAACCTTCTTAAGCCCACGAAGATGGAACCTCTTGAAGTGCTTGTTGTTCTTGAGGTTTCCAAATACGGCTTCCACATCCTGTGGTCGCTGACTGCGATATTTCAGACCTTCATCAGAGAGTAGCTTTTCACGTTCTCTTTCCTTGATTTTCCTCAGACGGTGATTTACCTGTACAATCCTTTCCGAGCGGCTTCTGTAGCACCGGCATCTTAACGGGCAGTCCTTATAGTTACGTGCCTTGTATCTTGATATGGTCTGCACAAAACCGTTGTTTGTTACCCGCCTTGCATCGGAGAGTCTTTCCATTCTCTGTCCCGTAGGACAATACATGCCGTCGGTTTCTTCGTTATGAAAATAATTGTACTTTATAAAGGTTTCAATGCCATGTCTGAAAGCATACAGATAGTTCTCTTCACTTCCGTATCCGGCATCACAGACAGACACGTCAGGGTATCTGCCGTAGAGGGAATGGAAATCATCCATATGCAGAGGATAGGTGGAGGTATCGCCCAACACTGATGGATGGTATAGTTCAGAATGAACTGTTTATTGGTACTGAACTGGGGATTGTATCCGGGTTTGAGTTGTCTGTTCTTCATATGGTCATCTTTCATGCGCATGAAAGTAGCATCATTGTCTGTCTTTGAGTAGCTGTTACGTCCGTCAAGTATCTTTCCCTGCGATTCATATTTCTTGAGCTGTTCAGGCCATGACTTCCTTACACGTCTTACCTTCGCTTTCATCTTCTTGTCAGCATCCACTCCATTCAGGGCATCATCTATCTGCCCGAGTGCCTTTTCCACTTTCTCCGGGGTGATATCCTGATAGGCAACCGGAGCGGAATCACGCAGTTCCTGCTTGGTGAGGGACTCGGCGTATTGCCATATCTCTTCAAGCTGTTCCGCGATTCTGGATATGCGGGTATGTATAGATTTGCCCCCCAGACGAACGTATAACGGTTGGCGTTCACCTCCATCTTCGTCCCGTCAGTACAGGCCACATCCAGACTTACAAAACCTTCCGCCACGAGAAACTTTACAATGGTTGCAAATATCGTCTTCAGCACATCCTTTAGCCGGCTGCTGCGGAAACGGTTGATGGTATTATGGTCAGGAGTTACATTGCCGGTAAGCCACATGAAGCGTATGTCATTACGACAGAACTCTTCTATGCGACGGCTGGAATAGATATTACGCAAATGCATAGACAAGAATCTGAAGCATCATGCGTGGGTGGTACGCAGAACAGCCTTTAGGGGAATACTTACGGTAAAGTGCTTCAAGGTTTATCTGTTCAATGATGCGGTGAACAACCCGGACCGGATCGTTCCGGGGAATAAAATCGCCTAAACATGGAGGTAAAAGCAGATTATCGTTGGATGTGTAACTTTTAAACATTATCTTTGGGATATCTTACTTGATGCCCTAAGATACAAAAAATTAGGGAGATGGGCAAGTTCTGGCTGAGCGAAGTTAGGGCTTACCCGATTTTTTGCAGACACAAAAAAGGCCATCCCAAAGTTTATTTGAGACAGCCTTGTTTATTTTATGTGCAAATGTAACTGTTATCCTAAATAACCATTCAGAATTATTTCAGCATTTCACCTTTTTCGTTGAAAAACACAACGCTTTCGGTTCCGACGGCATCAACCAAAGTTACTTTATAAGTCTTTACGCCATCTTCTGCCACTTCTACGGCTGCTTCCTTAATGGTGGATTCAGCATAGTCTTTCTTGATGGCGTCCTGAACTGCCTGCGGGAGTTCCTTTATATCAATCGGTTTAAACTCGTTCACCATTGCAACGATTTCAACATCTGATGCCATGTTGTTAGCGAATGCTACTGAACTACCTAATCCCATTACCAGTGCTACTGCAAACAATACCTTTTTCATAATGCTAATTATTAAATTGTTAAACATCTTATCGTCTTACGCTAAAGAATAGACAATCACCGTGCCAAATAAATGGATATTTATCATATTGCTGTAAAACAGACCCTTATGAATTATTCATATTGCATAATGCAAATGTCTGATGGGCATTTTTTCTACAATGATGTGGAATGCGATACACATGGCTACACATGGTCTAACGACTGTGAATAAGAGAGTTGAGACGTTAAAATCATGCAGACGGCATGCGAAAGGAGTCGTAACGAAAGTAATCTCTCCATTACGGCTCCTGGTTATTATCCTTCTACTGTTAAAAAGTAATATCCAATTTCACCATGAATGTTATCGAACGATAGCCGCACTTCTTGCTCAACAGGTTGTTCACCATAAACTGGAAAGCGACTCCCTTTGTCACTTTCACGCCGAAGTAATTGCGTATATGTTCGTAAAGGAGATAGCCCATTCGCTGGGATTTGAAAATACGGCGTTCTTCACCCAATTCTTTAAACGGTTCACCGGCTCTACTCCGCAGGAATATAGAAAACATTAATCTGCCAGATACCTTTTCATTCGCGGCGAGTACTCTGTCCGGTAGTTTCCGCAACTGTCCGTATAGATAATGAAATTGTCAATTTCCGGATGCTCTTTCTACAACTGACGGGCTTTGCGGCTCCCCAACGTCATAAAGGCCGTTGCATAGGCATCAGCAAGCATGCACTGATGGGCAATAATTGTAGCACTCAATATATCCTTTTGAACCGGATATCCTGTTATCGGATTGATGGCATGAGCGTATTTCCTTCCATCTTTCAGATAGAAATTACGGTAGTTGCCGGAAGTTGCGAGTCCCAGCCGTTCCGACAGTTGCACAATTTGTTCAAGCTCGGAGTTTGTTCCGGTACTGTCATCCTTCGGTCTGACAATGCCAATGCACCAATTCCACCCTTGCGGGTTCTTTCCTTTCGCTATCATTTCGCCGCCGATGTCTATCATATAGTTCGATATGCCTTTGCGGTCGAACAAACACGCGATTATGTTACAGATAGTACCGCCGCCGAGCACCGAGAAATTGAGCAGGATGCGGGGATCGTCTTTCATCACACGGTTGCCCTGTAAACGCACTTTTCGGAAGCCTACAAAGTGGCGGATACTGTCTACGAGTTGCGGAGTGATGCTGTCAAACTTTGTAAAGCCAAATCCCCACAGGTTGATAAGCGGTGCACAAGTTACGTCAAATATCCCGCCTGTTTGTTCCGACGCTTGCATGGCTGTGCGGAAAGGATTGCATCAAGTTATATATCTTACGATGTTTTTTGTGCCAAGTGTATCTCTATGTAGAATACATTTCTAATTAGCTAAGCGATATATGAAACTAATCTTATCGAAAATCTCTGGAATAACCTCGGGAAACGGGAGAAATGACGCTAAACGACTTAATATCAGAGTTGTTACGGTGTCAAATGATGACAAGCCGAAAAATCGGAAAACGCAAAGAAAAGCGGATTTAAGAAGAAGAATGGTTTGCAAATCATTACCCGTAAAAGAGTAAGATTTAACATATGAGAGATGCTATTGCACCGTTTGTCACCGATTTGCGTATCAAGGTCTAACTCGTTGATATTTAACTTTGCAAACAAAAAAAACGAGTATGGCAAGAAGTACATTCAAAGTGCTGTTCTACGTGAACGGCAGCAAGGAGAAAGACGGTATTGTCCCCATCATGGGACGAGTGACAATCAACGGTACTGTGGCGCAGTTCAGTTGCAAGCAGACCATCCCGAAAACCCTCTGGGATGCGAAAGGCAACCGAGCCAAAGGCAAGAGTTCCGAAGCACGGAACGTCAATCTGGCATTGGACAACATCAAGGCGCAAATCATCAAGCACTATCAGCGCATATCCGACCGAGAGGCATACGTAACGGCTGAAATTGTGCGCAATGCCTACCAAGGGGTAGGAAGCGAGTATGAGACACTGATAAAGGCTTTTGACAAGGATTGCGCCAACTTTCTGAAACGTGTCGGCAAAGACCGCAGCATCGGCACATACAAGGTCATGGTAAGGGCAAGGAACTATGTCGCAGCCTTTATCAAGTCATTCTATAGACGGACGGACATGTCCATGCTGGAACTTACGCCCGACTTCATCAAGGAATTTGCGGCTTATCTTACGGCTGAACGGGGACTGAAAAACGCCACCATCTGGCTGAACTGCATGTGGCTGAAAGGAGTGGTGATGCGTGCGCACTATAACGGACTGATACCGAGAAATCCGTTTGCGCAGTTCCATATCAGCCCGAATGTTAAGGAACGGGAATATCTGACAGAGGATGAAATCAAAAGAATCATGGCGCACGAGTTTGACAACCCCACCCTCGCATTGGTGCGGGATCTGTTCATTTTCGCCTGTTTCACCGCCTTGTCTTTCGTGGATATGAAAGAACTCACAACAGACGAAATAGTGGAGGTGAACGGTGAGAAATGGATATTATCGAAACGGCACAAGACAAATGTCCCGTTCCAAGTGAAGCTGCTGGATATTCCCTTGCAGATAATCGAACGGTACAAGTATCTGTCGGAAGACAGGCTGGTTTTCGGAAAAATCAACTATTGGACGATGTGCAAACAGCTGAAAAAGGTAATAGCGGAATGCGGAATAGAGAAGCAAATCTCCTACCATTGCGCACGTCATACGTTTGGAACACTGGCTCTTAGCAAGGGGATGCCCATTGAAAGCGTGAGCCGTGTTCTGGGACACACGAACATTGTCACGACTCAAATCTATGCGAAGATAACCACACAGAAACTTGACAATGACCTGACGATGTTCGGCAACAAGCTGAACGCATCGTTCGGAAATGTAATCCCATAACCAAGCATAGCCATGAAACGAAGCATCATCACAACAGACGGCAACGGCAATATCACCATGCCGACCGACATGAGCATAACCGCCATGAGCGAATGGGAACTTTGCGACCTGTTCGGAGTAACCGCCCCGACATTCCGTGCAGGGCTGAAGGCTCTTTGCAAGAACGGAGTTTTAAGGGAATACGGGATAAGGCGAAGCATACGGGTATCCGATAATTGCAGTATGGAGGTTTACAACCTTGAAGCAATAGTTGCCCTTGCTTTCCATATCGGCACATTCGGAGCGGAACAGGTACGCAATGCCGTTCTTGAAAGACTGTACCTGCGAAAAGAGAAAGTATGCTATCTCCTTTCGCTTGTCAATTCTTCAAATGATATGTAGTAGATTGTAGATTAGATAAATAGTAGGAACGCAATGAACACCTGCTATTTATCTTTTATCGTTTTTGCTCCTCTATAAATACATCTATTTCTCCTAAATAACCAATTTCTTTAGGAAGTACGAACATATTGTTCGGATTTACATATTTTCGAAAATGGTCTTCAATATCGGAAATTTCCAAATCTTCAATGCTTGTATTAGTATTAAATCCCACAGGTTGAATATGACACAATTTCCAATTAGGCAAAGCATAACTACCTAATGGTTTGGTGTACTTAGCATTTGCCTTAATCTCCTTTGTTGCCATAAACACCATTGGTAACTCTTTTTGGCTCAACAGCTCTTTGATTTGAGATAAGGTGAACACTATCCCTTTTAGAACATTATTATACACCCAAATAGCTACGGTATTATCTGAAACGATAATCTCTCTTCCACAGGGATGCACAAATGATTGACCTCGTTTGTTTGTTTCTTTGCGAATAATCAATGGCATATCTTTGTCTGCAATCCATTCCTCTATCAGATTATTCCAATTTTCAAGTACTTCAACATCTATCTGAGGGTTATTAGGAGAATTACGCCACAGTGTACCTATCTCCTTAATTTTCATTCGGATTTCTTTCTCTACCAAATCTTTTGTGGGCATACATCTTTCTGACTGTCTATATGGTGTAGGTCGTCCTGATATTAAAAATTGCATAGCTCGTTTGGGAGGATATTTACAACTATACAATCTGCCCTCTTGATAGCTCTTGGTTTCAATAACATTTGAAAAGACACGATAGAAATCAGCTTTTGTAAACTTGAATGTTCCATCTGGAGTATGAACAATAAATGAATCATTATCATTCAAAGGCTCAATCAAATCAGCCTTGAAACATAATCTACTACTTGTATATTCTACCATATACTAACTATTCAAACTAATTATACCGCAAAGGTACTCGAAATAAACCAAATGAGAGAATTTCTTTCGTTTATAATTGTCTTGAGTTTATAGCACACATCAAATTCATCTTCCCATAGTACTTTATTCACTATTCTGCTATGATTTGCGTAGAAACTTATCCGTCAATTACTTATATTTTTGTAGCTGACATTTTTTGAACCTAAAAGTATTTGAAAATGGAAGCTAACAAAGTAACATTAAGCCATAAACCGCCATCGGATGGCGGCATGGCAAAGGAAGAATTTATCCGTGTCGGGACAACGCTCTACAAGATTGTGGAGCAACCGAGACTGAACGGAGGGTATGTGAAGAAACGCATCGCATGGAACAACGAGACCCTGCGACAGGATTACGGCAAGGATTACATCGGCAGCGTTCCCAAGTATGACGGCTTCTGCACCGTACCCGAACACATCGGCTACCGTTCCGTGGTCGGCAAGTTCCTTAACCTCTACGAACCGATAAATCACCGACCGCAGGAGGGCGAGATATCGCATATCCAATCTTTGATACGGCACATCTTCGGGGAACAATATGAATTGGGGATGGATTATCTGCAACTGCTCTACCTGCAACCCATCCAAAAGTTGCCTATCCTGCTGTTGGTATCGGAAGAACGCAATACAGGCAAAAGTACGTTCCTGAACTTCCTAAAATCTCTCTTTCAAAACAATGTCACTTTCAACACCAACGAGGATTTCCGCAGTCAATTCAATTCCGACTGGGCAGGCAAACTTCTTATCGTAGTAGATGAGGTGTTGCTCAACCGCAGGGAGGACAGCGAACGGTTGAAGAACCTTAGCACTACCTTGTCCTACAAGGTGGAAGCCAAAGGCAAAGACCGTGACGAGATTGCATTCTTCGCCAAATTCGTGCTGTGCTCCAACAACGAGTATCTGCCCGTAATCATAGACGCAGGGGAAACACGCTATTGGGTGCGCAAGATAGACCGCTTGCAGTCGGATGACACCGACTTCCTGCAAAAGCTGAAAGCGGAGATACCCGCCTTTCTCCATTTCCTGCAATACAGACAGCTATCCACCGAAAAGGAAAGCCGGATGTGGTTCAACCCCACATTACTGCATACAGAAGCCTTGCAGAAGATTATCCGCAGCAACCGCAACCGGTTGGAGATAGAAATGTCGGAACTGCTGCTTGACATTATGGTTGCAATGGATGTGGATAGCGTTTCATTCTGCCTTAACGACCTTGTCGTACTGCTGATGCACTCGCAGGTAAAGGCGGAAAAGCACCAGGTGCGTAAGGTGGTGCAGGAGTGCTGGAAACTGACCCCTGCGCCAAACGGACTGACTTATACCACCTACCAGTTCAACTGCAATCGGGAGTGTCGGTATGAGCCGATAAGGAGAGTGGGACGCTTCTACACCGTCACAAGGAAGCAACTCGAATCCCTGTAATATTATCATTTTTCTGTTGAATTGTTGAATATGGGTATAAATACACTGACAATAAACGATATACATTCTCAACAAAATCTCAACAAGCCAAAAGAGAAGTTGAGAGACCACCGACACCCGTTTGTGGATTTCTCTTTTGGCGAGCGGTTTGTTGAGAAGATGTTGAGAGGTTACGAGGCTGTATATAAATATATTACATTAACAATTCATCAAATCAACAAATTTTCATCAACTTCAAAACCGTATGTAATATGACAATCCAAGATGTAAAGCAAATCAAACTGGCAGACTATCTGCAAAGTCTGGGCTATACGCCTGTAAAGCAACAAGGCAAGAACCTGTGGTATAAATCACCGCTACGGGAAGAAACGGACGCATCGTTCAAGGTAAACACCGAGCTTGAAAAATGGTACGACTTCGGCATCGGCAAAGGCGGAAACATCCTCGCATTGGCAGCGGAACTCTACCATTCGGAAGATGTAGCCTATTTGCTGAAACACATAGAGGAGCGGACAGCATACATCCACCCTGCATCGTTCTCTTTTGGCAGACAGCATTCCGACAATCAGCCTTATCAGGGATTAAGGGTTGGTGAGTTGTCCTCTCCTGCTCTTATAGCCTATCTGCAAGAAAGGGGAATAAACATCGGACTTGCCAAAAGAGAATGCAGGGAGCTTCGGTTTATGAATGCCGACAAACCCTATTTTGCCATCGGCTTTCCGAACATGGCAGGAGGATATGAAGTGCGCAACAGATACTTCAAGGGATGTGTCGCCCCGAAAGACATCACCCATATCCGACAGCAGGGCGGACAACGATGTATGTGTTACCTGTTCGAGGGGTTCATGGATTACCTTTCATTCCTTACCATCCGAGTAGAAAACAGTCCGCAACACCCGCGATTGGACACACAGGACTATGTCATACTGAACTCCGTTTCCAATCTTGCGAAAGCGGAAAGCTTATTGGAAACCTACACCCAAATCGGCTGTTTCCTTGACAACGACACGGCTGGACGGAGCACCTGCAAGAAGCTGAAAGAGAAGTTCGGGGAACGGATGCTTGACAAGTCAATGTACTATCGTGATTATAAGGACTTGAACGACTATCTGTGCGGTAAGCCCTTGTCCCAATCGGCAGAGCAGATAAAGGAGAAGAAGCAAGTCCAATCCGCAAGGCGGATGATGCAGCCACCGAAAAAGAAAGGGGGATTTCATCTGTAATATGCACGTCCGCTCTCCCAAGGTATTTAGACAGAAATACCATAGCTCAATAGGGCGTTTTCTTCACGCATTACTCCGTAACGCTAAAAACACCCTATCGAGCCAAAGGGAAATCCCTTTGGAAACCCTGTGCAAACGAGAGCAGAAGCCAAACTCGTTTGGATTATGCCGAGTGCTGCAATGGTTCATTTGCATAATAAACCCTGTGAGCCGATGCCACAGGCAGAGAGAAGAAACATAACGATAACCGCAAAAACAGTAATGATATGGGATATTTTTCATTGGACATTAAGAAGGCAAAGGGTACATCGGACACCACGCAGTCCGACCATATAGAGAGAAAGATAATACCTAAAAACGCAGATCCGACAAGAACACATCTGAACAGGGTGCTTGTCAAGTACCCCGATGGCGTTCATGGCAGGGATGAAGCGATTGCCCACAGGCTGAACACAGCAAGCATCAGACGGAAAATCACACACGACCAAGTCCGTGTCGTTCGGGTAGTCTTGTCGGGTACGCACGAGGACATGATGAATATACAGGAAAAAGGAAAGCTTGATGAATGGTGCAGCGACAGCATCCAATGGCTGCAAGCCACATTCGGCAAAGACAATGTGGTTGCCGCCCATTTGCACATGGACGAGAAGACTCCGCACATCCACGCAGCCGTTGTTCCTATCGTGACAGGTGAAAGGCGCAAAGCCAAGAAAGAACAGGCTGACGGTAAGCGCAAGTACCGCAAGAAAACAAATTCCGTCCGTTTGTGTGCCGACGACCTGTTCAACCGACAGACCCTGATTGCCTACCACGACAATTACGCAAGGGTGATGGCGAAATACGGATTGCAGCGTGGGGTACGGGGGTCGGAAGCACGGCACACTACCACCATGCAGTATTATCGGGACTTGAAAAAGAAAAATGAAACCCTTGAAACCGAAACCAGACTGTTACAGGAAAAGAAAGCGGAGGCGCAGGAGGAACTGAAACAGGTAAAAGCAGAAATCCGCACCGACAAGCTCAAAAGTGCAGCCACTGATACGGCAACCGCCCTTGCAAGCAGTGTGGGTTCTCTTTTCGGAAGTGGAAGAATGAAATCGTTGGAACGCAGGAACGAGGATTTGCAAGACCGCATCCTTGAACTTGAAGACGAAGCCCGACAACGGGAACGGCAACAAGCCGAACAGATACAGGAGATAAGAAACGCTTACGAGCAACAGCACCGCAAGCTGTCGGAGTTTATGGATTTTGTCAGACGCTACTTTCCGTATGTGGAGAAGCTTATACCTGTGGTAAACTTCCTACGTGAACGTTTGGGTTTCAATGACAGAATAATCAGAAGACTGTGCGAGTTCAAGGAGGTCGGAATAAAAGGTAAACTCTATTCTTCCGAGTTTAACCGAAGTTTTGAGACCCGACATTCCGTCTGCTCCATCAAACAGGATGAAAACGGTAAATTCGATTTCAAGATAGACGGGGTTTCTCACGTGAACTGGTTCAGAAAGAAAATGAATGAGTTCAGAAAAGCCATCGGAATACCGAAGCCAAGACAGAATAGAAGTATGAAGTTGTAAATCAAAATAAAATCCGTGATTATAAAATGTTGCATCACGGATTTTTTGTACTTTTGTAATACACAAAATCTCAATTATAAAAGTCATAAAGTCATTTGATAGAAATAGCTTATTGTCACATTTGTGGTGGACTTTAATAGGGATAAAATGCTTATTATTTGGGGAATTATATATATCATCTGTCATTCCAATATGCACAGGAATTATCATTATACTTTGTGGTTGGCTTAATAATTCAAAGAACAAGAAAGTTGCAATAATTGCTAATGGTTTATTGGTATTATATACATTGATATTTGCCATTTATACTTGTATGTTGATAGCAGTAGCATCACCCGAGTCATGGTTTGCTATTCTTCTTTTATTGATTGCTCTCATCAATATTTTCATTTGCATTAAGAACATCTATAATATTTTCAAATTATGAAGAAGTGGCAGAAAATAGTCGGCATTATGTCCCTTGCAGTTTTGGCAATAGTGAATTACGTGATATTCTGGTTGTCATATATGCAAACGGTATCTTCATCTTCTATTGAGGAAGTGCTATCTGATTCTCATAATGCTTTATGGAATGTTTACTATCTTGTAATTAGCAATTATTTTATTATAATATTCTTTTTCATATGTCTTTGGAGGAAAGGAGGTAAGCAATGAAACAAAACAGAAAAAATGCCATTAAGCGTATTATTCTTTCATAGAATTATTATACCTTTGCAAACGAGTTACTTGAAATGCAAGTCAAGGTAAAACGTTGCAGATAAAACTGTTGCCAAGTCATTACCTTAAAATTGGATAATTCTCCCAAAGTGTAGATACTAATTGAAAAGTGCGCTGTATTCTAATTGAAAAGAGCTCCATCCAT
>OGLR01000274.1_pt1 | contig 28316 bp, 20 predicted proteins | sample 1572931 | NCBI WGS metagenome assembly OGLR01 (sample SAMEA2581997, study PRJEB24529) | metagenome | biome: Human gut stool | place: China | collected 2011 | reverse complement strand
TTGAGTCTATTGTGGAGGAGAGAAGGGAGGAAAATTGCTCCATGATTGGAAATATTCCTCCAAAAGGGGTGAGTTTTTCGGATTTTATTACTATCTTTGCCATGCCTGTTACGATTTTCCTTGTCTTTGGATTCGCAACACTAAGGTAAGTGAAAAATCTGACATGGCAAAATCCTGGGCAACTTTTTGCTGCCCAGGAACTTATAAAAATAACTATCAATTATGTTGCGGAATTAAGGTTTATGAAGATGTAAAATACATTCTTCGTTCTTCACTCTTCACTCTTCATTCTTCTTTTCTTTGGCAATCGTCCAGCCTTGCGCAATGCCTCGGCTATAATCCATTGAAGCTGGCCGTTGGTGGAGCGGAACTCGTCTGCCGCCCAAGCCTCAATAGCATTCATCATATCAGAGTCTATGCGCAATATAAAACTCTTATTTCCAGATTCCTTTTTTGCCATGATATTATTTTGGAGTTAAAGGGATTCAGAATGGCCGTAGAGCCGCTACGTGTAGCGGCCGCAATTAATAATTGCAATTTGTTAAATATTCAAACAGACATCTTTGCTTGCTGCCACTACATGCAGCGGCCCTACAGTTTTCCAACTATTTACAATTCAACTCCTTTTACGAATTAGTGATTTAATGTTCCTGCATTTACAACAGGCTGAGCCGAGTCGTCACCGCAGAGTACTACGAGAAGGTTGCTCACCATAGCTGCCTTTTTCTCTTCGTCAAGTTCCACAACGTCCTCGTCGCTGAGTTTCTGCAAAGCCATCTTCACCATAGATACTGCTCCTTCTACAATCTTCTCGCGGGCAGAGATTATGGCAGAGGCCTGTTGGCGGCGAAGCATCACGGCTGCAATTTCCGGCGCGTATGCCAAATAGTTGATACGAGCCTCAACTACTTCAATACCAGCCATGGCAAGACGCTCGTCTATGCGCTCTTCCAGCTCCTTGTTTATCTCGTCGCTTCCGTCACGCAGAGTTATCTCATTGGCGTTGGCATCCTCAACATCGTAGGCATACTGGCCGGCAACCTGGCGAAGTGCCGCATCGGCCTGAATGCTTACAAAACGTCCGAGTGTGTTCATAATCTGTGCGGCCGAGGCTCCTGTAACTTGCCCTGGCTGTCCCTCCGCCATGGTCTGTGTGTCGATGTCGAAGATAGCCTTATAGGTGTCCTTCAGTTTCCACACCAGCACAAGTCCTATCATTATAGGATTACCAGTCTTGTCGTTTACCTTAATAGGCTCGGCGTCGAGGTTCCTGACACGCAGAGAGAGTTTCTTCTCTGTAAGGAACGGATTGAGCCAATAGAATCCAGACTCGGTGAAAGTTCCACGATATTTGCCGAAGAACAGCAGCACACGTGCCTGCCCTGGCTCTACAAGAGTCAGACCGCAGCAGCCGACAACACTGCAAAGCGATAACAATATGCCAACGGCGACAAGCGAGCCGCCAATCACAGCGTTGTCTTCTGTTGTAATACCGCCATAGATGGCAATGCCTATTCCACCAAAAATTCCAATGAGCAAGAATATCAGCATCATGATGCCGTTCAGAGTCTTGCCCGCATACTTAAATTCTTTATTTTCCATATTATTTTTAATTATTTGTTTGATATCATTTTGATATCGCAAATATATGGAGTTTTATCCGTTTGGCAATGGAATAAGAGTATTTTTTAAGACTGTTTAACTTTACATGGCGGATTGCAATAATAATCAATTGGACGTGTTTTTCGCCTGGATAAGAAAAGGGTGGATATCTCACGACATCCACCCTTGAGTTTTAAACCTTAATAATCTAATACCATGAAAAACACGTTGCAAAGATAGGGATTAAGTTTCGCAATTCCAAGTATTTCTACAAGAAATATGTTTTCGTAACATTTATTAAATCAACGGTTTAAGTCTCTGTGACCTCATAACCTCATAACCTCTAACCTCAAACCTCATAACCTCATAACCTCATAACCTCACTTTTATAATCCGCAACACCAGGCAGCCAAGGCGAGACTGTAAAATTTGCTTTTGGCATCGTCGCCTCTCGACGGCAGTACTACAGGCACTTTTGTCCCCATCAGCACACCTGCTGTTTCTGCTTGGGCAAAAAGCGTGATGGTTTTGTAGAATGTGTTGCCTGCCTCTATGTCGGGCAAAATAAGCGCATCTGCATCTCCGTCTATTGGCGAAATGATGTTCTTAATCCTCATGGCGTTGGCGGAGCAGGCTGTCTTCACATCCATTGGACCGTCAATTATGCAGTCACCGAAATCGCCTCGTGCCGCCATTTCCTTCACTTCCACGTAGTCGAGTGTCATAGGAAATGTCTTGCTGTTAACCTTTTCCGTGCAGTGTGTGAGTGCAATTTTCGGTTTCTTTATTCCAATTCCGTGGCAAAGGTTTACGAGATATCTGACCTGTTCGGTGCGTTGTTTCAATGTTGGCGTGGGTATCACTGCGGCATCGCTGAAGAACAACAGTTTATGATACGACGGTATTTGTGCCACTGCTATGTGGGTCATTACAGCCTCCGGCATCAGCAGTCCGTGCTCTTTGTCGAGAATTGCCTTCAGGAGGTTGTCGGTGTTTATCATTCCCTTCATGATAATGTCCACTTTTCCTTCACGTGCCATACCGACTGCCATCCGTGCAGCCTCATCGGACGATGCTGTTTCTACAACCGACCAATGGCCGCTGTATTGTGCTAGACGCTCATCTCTTTTCACAGTCTCAGAGTCTCCTACAAATACAATGTCTGCAAACTGTTTTTCCAAGGTCCATTCGGCGGCGATGCGCGTCGACTCATCCCCGGCACATACCACTGCCACGCGCCATCGTTTGCGGTGGCTTTCCAAACGGGAAAGCATGTCCTTGAAGCCTTTTAATTCTTCCATACAATAAAGATTTTATAGGTTAAACATAGATTTTTATTCTGTAGAGCCGCACACAAGCCACAGTCAAGTTGCGACTGTGTGGCTACAGCTTAGCCAAACCGCCCTCGCTGGTTTCCTTATACAATGACGGCAGGTCACGGCCTGTTTGTTTCATTACCTTTACGACTCTGTCGAACGAAACCTGATGGTGCCCGTCTGAGAATGTGGCATACAGCTCTGCGTCGAGCGACCTTGCTGCGGCAAAGGCGTTGCGCTCTATGCACGGAATCTGTACAAGTCCGCACACAGGGTCGCAAGTCATGCCAAGGTGGTGCTCAAGTCCCATTTCGGCGGCATATTCAATTTGGCGCGGGCCGCCACCAAACAGCTGGCACGCTGCGGCAGATGCCATGGCACACGCCACGCCAACCTCGCCCTGACATCCAACCTCGGCGCCGCTGATAGAGGCGTTGTGTTTTACGATGTTTCCTATGATGCCGGCTGTAGCCAAGGCATGCAGGATGCGCTTGTCGCTGAAACCATGGGCACGTGAGAGATGGTAGAGCACACTGGGCACCACTCCGCACGAGCCGCAAGTAGGAGCCGTGACGATTGTTCCTCCCGACGCATTTTCCTCGCTCACTGCTAAGGCGTATGAAAATACCAGTCCGCGGCTTTGCAGAGATGCTCTGAAACTCTTGGTTTTTATATAGTAGTTGGCTGCCTTTCGTGGCAGATGGAGTGGGCCTGGCAGCACGCCCTCGTGCTCAAGTCCGTTCTCTACGGACTTCTGCATAGCCTCCCAAACCATCTGCAGATAGCCCCAGATGCCCTCGTCCTCGCATTCGTCTACATATTCCCAATAGCTTTTGCCATTGTCGAGGCACCAGTTCATTATCTCTTCTAAAGAGTTCAGTGTGTAAGGCTCGGGAGTTGAGAAAATGTCGCTGCCTGAGCCTTCAGACAAAGCTCCGCCGCCAACGCTGTAAACCGTCCATGTGTCGGTCTCGTGGCCTTCGCTGTCGAAGGCTTTGAACATCATGCCGTTTGGGTGATATGGCAGCTCTGTCTGCGGTTCCCAAAATATCTCAACCTGAGCCTGTGGCTGCAGCACGTTGAGAATGGCCTTGTCGGTGAGGTGTCCCTTGCCTGTGGCGGCAAGGCTTCCGTAGAGTGTCACCTCGTAGCGTGAGGCACACTTGTTTTTCGTGCCAAAAAGCTGTGCCGCCTTCTGCGGCCCCATGGTGTGGCTGCTCGACGGCCCTACGCCTATTCTGTATAGTTCTCTAAGAGATTTCATAGTTGCTATTAAAGGTTTAAAGTTTAGAGTTTAAAGTTTAATGCAATAACCTCAAGAGTTTAGAGTTTAATGCAAAATGCCAGGAAAAAATAGAGTTTAGAGTTTAATACAATATGTTTGGTTCTATGATACATTCTGCATTAAACTCTAAACTCTAACTTTAATCACTAAATATTGAATTATTCCTCGCTGTTCTCAGCATCGATAGCCTTGATTTTCTCTCTTACGAGCTGGGCATCGTCTTTCAGTTTCTGAACTTTGCGGTTCATCTCGTCGAGCAGGCTGTTGCCCTTCTTGCTGCTTGCGTTGAGGAAGCCGAGATTGTTCTCGTAGGTCTGAATTTCCTGCTTCAGCTGCTCATATCTTCTCATCAGCCGTCCGCGCTCGTTGTCGAGAGCGTCCTCGCCACGTTTGGCAACGTTCTTTAGGTTGGTCTTGAAGTTGTCTAAGCGGCGGCGTGCGTTAGATATGTTCAAATCCTTGTAGAGTTTGTCTACAATGTCGTGGAACTCCCTGTAAACCTTGTCTTTCTCTTTGAAAGGCACGTGCCCTACGGCGTTGTACTCCTCGATGAGCTGCTGGACTTTTTCCTGCAGGCTGTCACCGGCATCTTCTGTCAAGGCTTTCAGCTGTTCTATTATGCCGCGTTTCTTTTCGAGGTTGGCATGTTCCTCGTTGCGTGTACCTGCAGTGGCGGCATTTCTTGCCTCGAAGAATTTGTTGCATGCGCCGAGGAAGTCGTTCCAGAGCTGGTCGCCTATTTTCTTCTGGGTGGTTCCAATTGTTTTCCACTCCTTCTGCATGGCAATGAGCTTGTCGGAGGTTGATTTCCACTCTGTGCTGTCGGCAAGAGCCTGGGCTTTCTCTACGAGAACCTTCTTCTTTGCGGCGTTCTCGGCCAGTCTTTCCTTCATCTGTTTGAAGAAGTCGGCCTTGCGTGTGAAGAAGTCGTCGCATGCGGCACGGAAACGCTCAAAGATTTTCACATTCATTTTCTGAGGAGCAAAGCCTATTGTCTTCCACTCTGCCTGTATCTCCATAATGGCCTTTGTGTGCTTCTCCCAGTCGTTGGCACCGCTGTTTTCCTCTTTTGCTATAGCCTCAACCTTTTCGCACAAAGCAGTCTTGCGGGCCAGATTCTCCTCTTCCTGCTGTCGCAGTCCCTCGAAGTGCTGCTGGTGTTTCTTGTTGATGACAGTAGACGCAGCCTTGAAGCGTGCCCAAATTTCCTCGCGCAGCTCCTTGGCAACAGGACCGGTCTCACGATATTGTGCGTGAAGCTCCTGCAACTGGTGGAATGCGCTGATTACGTCGGGTTCCTCGTCGAGTTTCTCGGCGGCCTCACAAAGTTTAGTCTTTATTTCGAGGTTTTTCTTGAAGTCGTACTCACGTGCCTCACGGTTGAGGTTCAGCAAATCGTAGAACTGCTCAACGTAGAGCTGATAGCTTCGCCACAGCTCGGCAGCCTTCTCAGCCGGTACAGCCTTTATGTCTTTCCACTCCTGCTGCAGAGCCTTGAACTCCTGGAATGATTTATTCGCCTCGTCTGGCGATGTGGCCATGGCCTTTATCTTCTCAATGATGTCGAGCTTGCGTTTCAGGTTTTCCTGTTTCTCAGCCTCCTGCTCCATGAAAACCTTGGCTCTCTTTTCTCTGATTACAGCCATTTCGGCTTTGAAAGCCTTCTCGTCTTCGTCGGGCAGCAGTTGGAATTTCTCTGGGTCGCCACCATCCTCTAGGTATTTCCTTTGTGCCTCGTCTCGCTCGGCGACGTGCAATTTGTAGAAGGTAGTCTTCAGTGCGTCCACCTCCTCTTTTGTTGGCGCCTCTTCGCTTTGTGCCAGTTCCTTTGCCCTTGCCAGCACTTCCTGCTTGGTCTTGTAGACGGGCTTTTCCTGCACTTCCGATACCCCGTTAGCCTCGGCGGTTCCACATTCTGTGTTTTCTACTTCTGCTGCTGCCGCAACATTCTGCTGCTTTTCAGCCTGCATACCCTGTTGGGTGTTTTCTTGAGAGTCCATCATTTAACTTTTTGTTGAGTTTATGAATTGAGGTTTCAGGTTTTAGGTTATTAGGTTTTAAGGTGAGGCTACATTTTTCACCTCATAGCCTCAAAGCCTTACAACCTCGCAACCTCAGATGTTTCCTTTTCGGTGCAAACTTAAATAAAAAAAATGTAAAATCCTAATAAAACTTGTTTTTTTTGATATTTTTATTTCAGATAAGCCGTTTATGGCGCAAAATACCCCACGACAGACCACTTACGGCAAACGATATAACCATGGCTATGATGAAGCCGAACGGGTTGGCCTCCATGCCGTTGATGAGGTTCATGCCGAAGAACGACGCTATGAGCGTAGGGAACATCATAATGATGGTTACGGCCGTGAGCGTACGCATCACGGTGTTCATGTTGTTGTTGATGATGCTCGAGTAGGTGTCCATAGTCGACTCTAAGATGTCGGAGTAAATACTCGTGGTTTCCCTTGCCTGCGTCATCTCGATGTTCACGTCCTCAATGAGGTCGGCATCCAATTCGTCGACTTGTAGCTTGAACTTCAGTTTTGCCAGCAGGTTCTCGTTGCCGCGGATTGAGGTTACGAAATATGTCAGCGAGTCTTGCAACCGGCTCAGCCCTATGAGGCTCTCGTTGTTCACCTCATGGTCCAAGTTGTGCTTAGCTTTCTCTATCAGGGTGTTAATCTGTTTCAGACGTTTCAGATACCATACCGAACTCGACAGGAACAGACGGAAAATCATGTCAACATAGTCTGTAAATCCCTCTCCGCGCTTCTGCTGATAGCTCACGAAGTCTATCATCATATTCGTCTCATAGAAACACACCGTTATCGTCACGTCACGTTTGTGGATGATGCCGAGCGGCACAGTGGTGTAAGGTGTGCGTGAGCGCACCTCTTTTACGTATGGGATACGAAGGATGATGAGCATCCATCCGTCGTCGTACTCATAGCGGGCGCGCTCGTCGGTATCGCTGATATCTGATAGAAAATAGTCGGGTATGTTGAATTGTTCTTCAAGCTCGCGCTGGTCCTCCTCCGTGGGGCATGTCACTTGTATCCAGCAGTTTGGCTGCCATTCAGGTATGGCTCTGAGTGTGTTCTCAATGTTCCAATATGTTTTCATTGTGCTAATCTTCGTTTTGTTAAAACAATGTGGTTTCTGCTGCGAAGATTAGCCGGCGTCTCCTGGGCGCATGGTCTTATCTTCGCCTGACAAAATTGTTGTTTTCCGCGTGATAATCGTCCATATTTGTTGTAAATTTATGTTTCTGCCTGCAAAAGTACAAATTTAATTCTGAAAAACCGCACAATTCGATAAAAGAAATATCAAGAGCCTGTTAAAACTGCGGAATGATATGCGGTATTCTCATATTTTTAACCGTCTAACGTCATATATTTGGCGTAAGTGAAAAATCGGTATTTGATATCTTTTTGCGGTTAAATTCTGTTAAAATTAACGATTGTGAATATTTTGTCTTCGGTTGTTTTTACATAATTGGGGAATTATTGGCGCAGGGGGGATTTTCCGTGGATGCCCCACACCTAACCAAATATCTTAGCGCAGCGGATGTCGGGAAAAAGTGTTACCTTTGCATCATGGCAAAGAAACATTCGTGGTGATAGAATATGATTAGCTCTGGCATTCTTTCATTAACACTTTGCTAATAGTTAATCTGTTGAAAATAGGCGTGTAGGTTAATTCGGATGCTGAAAAACAGTACCAGTTTTGACCTATACGCCCATTTTTTTATTTTTATATAGGGATTTGCTTTCCTTACTCTTTACCAGTCCTTTTCCGCCAGTCGTCTTTCACGTAGCTTTTGGGGTATGTGGTATTATAGAGAATATTTCCGCCAGTTTCCCTAATCCACGTGTTGAACTCACGCTTGCCCTCTTTCAGCACTATGACTCGTGCTCCGCGGCGGAGGTGGTTGTATTCGGTGTTGCCGCCCGAGAAACGTCCGTGGGCAAGCAGAATGTTGTAATAAATTACGGAATAGTCGTTGTCGTGGTCGTGACCGCAGAACACGCCCATAATATCGCCCATCTCTTTCATTGAAGCGAAAAAACCGCTGTTAATGGATGGCGAGTATGCGCGTTCCATGCGTGTTCCGTAGAGCGGGCACTGTGTGTTGTCTACGGCGTAGTTGTATTCGGGCAATGGTATGTGCATAAATGCCAGCGACGGCACGGCTTTTCCTCCGTTTTGCCTTCTAAACATTGCGCTGCGCTGGCGGTACCATGTTGTCTGGCTGTGGGTAATCCACTGGTAGCCGTCGACGCCGGCAACAGATGATTTGTTGTGGGTATCGATGCCATAGATTACGGCAGCTGTCTTTTTGCCGTTCGATGAGAGTATGGGCAGGGCGTAATCGGTATTTTTGCCCTGCAATACAGGCATTACGCAGTTGGGAGTTTTCTGTATCTGGGCATATAGGGCTTGGCTGGGTGCCTTAAAGTCGTAGTCGTGGTTGCCGAAAGTTGTGCAGAAGGGGATGTCGAGCTGGCTTAGCGTGTTGAGTACGATAGACAGGGTGCTGTCGGCTGGTTGTGAATATATCATGTCGCCGGTTACTACGATGAGATCAGGTTTTTCGGTATTTGTAATTTCCCTTATGCACTCAAGGGCTTGTTCGGATGCTTTCGTTCCGAGCTTGTAGTGAAGGTCGGTGAACTGTACGATTTTGAATTGTCCGTTGCGAAAGCGGAGATTGGTTTGTGCTTGCGACTGGCTGCAGCCGAAAAGAATGGCCAATGCAAGGAAAAGCTTCTGAAACATGGGTTTCTTGGATTTTAGCAGTAGGGCCGCTATGTGTGGCGGCCCTACAGGTTTTATTGGAAATAGTAGAGGAATACGGCGATGCCCTCAAGAGCGGGTTTGCGCTCGCCCTCAATCTCAATGCGGAACTCGATTTCCGTTTTGCATACGCCACGCAGGTTCTGTATGTTGTGAAGTTTTGTAACGAGTCGTACTCGGCTGCCTGTAATTACGGGCTTGCCAAAACGCATGCTCTCGATGCCGTAGTTTACGAGCATCTTGATGTTTCTCACCTCGATGATTTGCTCCCAGAGATATGGCAGAACGGAAAGTGTGAGATATCCGTGAGCGATGGTTGATTTGTAAGGACTTTCAATTTTCGCCCTTTCCACGTCGACATGAATCCACTGGTGGTCGAGTGTGGCATCGGCAAAAAGGTTGATGCGTTCCTGGTCTATCTGCAGCCATTCGCTTGTTCCGAGCTCTTCGCCTAAATGTGAGGCAAATTCATCGTAAGAGTTTACTATAAGTTTTTCCATGATAAATGTAACCCCCTTAGCCCCCGGAGGGGGTAGCTGTTAATATTTACTATTTGATATTTAAGACTCCCCCCGCCGGGGGCAGGGGGGCTATCCTTTACTTTTTCTTATATTCCTTGTCGAACTTCAGGAGTTTGTTGTATTCTTTTTTGGTTATGCGCATGAAAGAGCCGTGCTGAGGACCTGTTACGCCCTTTATGTCGACAGGGTCGTGGAAGTTGCGCAGGTTCTCGTCGGCCTTACAAATGCGGTAGTGCTTAGGAGTGTCGCTGTACTGTATGTAAGCCACTCGCCATGTCTTGTCGCCAATGAGCTGGAATGCGCTTGAGCCCTCGCAATTTTTGCGTCCCTCGAAGCTTACATAGTCATTTTCCACAGGCTCGCCCCATCCGTGTGTCAGATATTTGCTTGTTGCAGTGTAGATTCCAGGCTTGCCGCCTTCTTTTTTTATGAGCATGTGGTAGAGTCCGTCATCGAGAAGATTGATGTCGGCGTCTATTGTCGCATATCCCCAGTCGAAGAGCAGCTTGGGAGTGGTGAGTTGTGTGAAGTCCTTGTTGGCATAGCTGTAGTACATGCGGTCGTACTTTTCTTCGGGACGGTTGAGCATTGAGTAGTAAATCATGTATCCGCCCTTCTCGCCGTTCTCCCATGTATAGTTCGGGTCCCAGAAAATCTGAGGTGCCCATACGCGGTTAATGGTAGACCAGTCTTTGTATGGCGAAGGAGCCGTAGGGTCGCTGAATATCTGCTGTCCCTTGCGGTAGTCGAAAGTTACGCTTGTCCAGTGGATAAGGTCGTCGCTTTTCAGAAGGTCGATGCCGTAGTTGTCCCATTTGTGCGATTTTGCCACACACATGTCGGTAGTAACCATTACGTAGCCCTTGCCGTTCCACGCCCTTGTGATGAAGGCGTCACGTGTGCCGCCCTCAATACGCGCATGCTCCTTAGTGTCGAAAATTGGCTCACCGCCAATGATGTCCTGATAGTTGTATCCGTCGCGGCTTACGGCGTAGGCGGTCCATTCGCCCTTGTCGCTCATGTGACAATAGAGGTAGCCGTAGTCGCCTTTCACTTTGTTCTGTGCCGTTGCCGACAACATTGCCGCCATGCCGATAGCTATGAGCATGGTCTTCTTGCCGAAGATGTTTTTGATGTTCATGTTTTTTAGTTTTTAGTTATTAATTGTTAGTTGCTAATTTATTGGGGGATGAGGTTGGTCTGGTTTCAGGTTTTAAGGTGGAGTTACTTAAAACAAATCTCACCTCATGGCCTAACCTCCTTATGACCTGGAACCTCTTTTGCTGTATATCCGTATCTCTATGGAGTTTATTATGTTTTGCCATAGGATGTAGCATCCTGGGCCTACGCTTGACAGTGGCGACAGATAGGTGTAAGCCACCCAAATGGCGAATGTCGTATTCTTTTGTCCCATAGCCTGCCCCGAGTCGATGGTGGTGCCGAAAAAGCCTCCGATGTATCTGCCTAAGGCAAACTGCAATATGCAGACAACGAGGGCTGCTGCGGCAATAGCCAAAAGAAACCATACTGACGATTGCGCATGGCAGATATTCTTTATCGTTGTGCCCGTTACGAGCATCAGCGAGCATGCCCACATATAGTAAGACAGGTCTCTGACGGAGATTATCTTGCGGTGCAGGCTGCGCATGCCATGTTTTACCACGTATGCCATACCCATAGGTATCACAATCACCATGCACACATTCTGGAATATCTTCATAAATGCCTCGAGAAATTCCACGTCGGCCGCTTTGTCGACAAGCGGAAAGCTTACGGGGATGAGCAGGGCCGTAATGAGGTTTGAGAGGAATGTGAACGCTGTCATAGACTCCAAGTCACCGCCAACTTTCTGTGTCACAACGGCTGCGGCGGTTGCCACAGGAGCCACAATGCAGCAGAGAGTTGCCTCAAGAAGTATCAGACTGTAGCCAACTGGATGTAAAATCAGAGTTGATGCAACGAGGACTGCGGAAAGCAGCACCTGAAGAAGGCTTACCCAGAAATGCCATCTGACGAGACGCATCTTGCGGAAATCAACCTTGCAGAAGGTTACGAAAAGGACGATGGACATGAACACCGGAAGCAAAAAATCGCATACAGGAGCCATTATGACCGCTGCACCTTCAAGGGCACCGATCTTGGCAAACAGCAGGTATGCCGCTGTGCCAATAGCCATAGACAGAGGTAGTGTCCAGTCCTTTATAAATCTGATAATGCTCATATACGGCTGCAAAAATACTCATTTATTTGTAAACTGTCAAACTTTGCGGATTATTTTATGTTCATACGTATTAATATAAAAGACTTAAATATGAAAAATTTAAAATCTATACAAAGATGAAACGACTATTCTTGCAATTGCTGCTCTGCCTTGGCGCAGGAGCAACCGCTACGGCTGCCGACAGCACTGTTGTGAAATTTGATTTCAAGACAGGTGCTGACGTTGGTGGAAACTACAATGCGACACTTTGCAATGGCGCAAAACTGATGGAGTGTGCTGGTACAAATGTGCTGGCACTTGGTGACAACGACGGCTATCTTGATTTTGGAGCTTCTCTTGGCGGGTACATCGGAACTCTGAATACGTTTACCATTTACACAAACATATACATTCCCGAGGAAACCGATATTACAGGTAATGGCAACTTTGTGTGGTGCTTTGCAAAATCTTCCTCAACGGGCTACATGTTTCTGAATGCGAAGGAAACACGCTATGCCATAACACAGACCAACTATAACGGAGAGTCGGGAGTGGGACTGAAGAAACCGCTTGCTAAGGGAAAATGGATGAATGTGACAGTGGTGCTGAAGCAAAATTCGGCATCGAAAAAGTATTTTGCCCAGTTCTACATAGATGGCGTATTGACAGGCTCGACAAGTGCTAATACTTGGACGCTGACACCTGCACAAATAGGAAACACCGTGATGAACTTTCTTGGCAAGAGCTGCTACGATGGCGACGCATACTTGAAGAACGCCATGTACAACGATTTCAGAATTTACAACTATACCCTGCCAACGAGGGATTTGAAATCAGAAGTAAACGGGGCAAAGCCTGTGTTGGAGAAGCTTAATATTTTTACCGACTCATTGCGTATGGCAGATAAGATGAAAGACGCAACCGTAAGCATTGATGCCGCCAATTTGATTAACGACATAGATTTGCCCACTGTTGTTGACGATTATGCCACTGTTGAATGGCAGACATCAGATGCCGGCGTGATTAGTGCCGATGGACATATTACCCGTCCTGCATACGGAAATCCAACAGCAACGGCAACTCTCACGGCGACTATTATGTCGAAGGCAACAACATATCTTCCTGCGGGCTACATAAAAAAGGTTATGACTTTTGAAGCCTCTGTTCTGCCAGAGTTCTCTGATGCCGAGACTATAGCCTACGACCTTGAGCACCTGAGGATAGGCGGCCATCCAAACAATCTCTACGACAAGCTCACATTGCCAACTGTCGGCGAGCTTGGCTCTGTGATAGTATGGAAATCGGCTGATACAGAATGGCTCACGCATACTGGCAAGGTTGTCAAGCAGCCAGAGGGCGAGAAGAAACAGGTGAAACTCACCGCAACTCTTATGAGAGGCAAGGAGAGGGCAACACGCGAATATACGGTGACCATTCACGAGCGTGAGCCATACACGCATTATCTCTTCGTCTACTTCCCGTCAAACTCTGACGAGAATCTTTACTACGCTATTTCTGAGGACGGCTACAACTATACCCCGCTTAACAATGGCCAGGCTTTCTTCAAGGCTGAGGGCAACACTGTTATGGGAGGTCTTCGTGACCCGCATATCCTTCGTGGCGAGGATGGCAACTTCTATATGGCAGCCACCGATATGATGTGCAGTAAGGGATGGTCAAGTAACCGTGGACTGGTACTGATGAAATCGCCTGATCTTGTAAACTGGACCTGCAGTACCGTTCACTTCCCGACAAAATACGCTGGGACAAACTTCGCAAACGTAACACGTGTGTGGGCTCCTGAGACAATCTACGACCATCAGGCCGGCAAGTACATGGTCTACTTCTCGCTGCTCACAAACGACGGCACCATAGAATACGACAAAGACTACTATTGCTATGCCAATGCAGACTTTACAGACCTGGAGGGCGAGCCGACATATCTTTACGACCGTGGCTCGGCCACTATCGATATGGATATTGTCTACAGCGAGAGCGATTCTCTCTATCATGGCTTCTTCAAGAACGAGGGACTTGGCGGTATTTGTAAGGTAACAGCCAAAACGCTGACCGCACAGGATGGGCAGCCTCTCGGCTCACAATGGTCGAAGCCTTCTCCGACATTGCAACAGACAAATGTCGCTGTAGAGGGCGCAGGCGTATTCAAATTCATAAATGAGGACAAATGGTGCCTGATGTACGACTGCTACACCAGCGGATATTATCAGTTCTGCTCATCTGAAAATCTTTCAGACTTCAAGTGGGAGAAAAATACAACAACCTCAGGAGCATTCACTCCCCGTCACGGCACGGTGTTGCCTATAACCGAGGCTGAGGTAAAGGCACTGCTTGAGGCTTATCCTATCAGTGGCCAGCAGCCAGGCGTCTTGTCTGCAAAGAACCACAACATAAAACAGGAGAATGCCACCGTCGGAACTACAGATATATTTCTGCCGGTAGAGCAGGGGACTGACATATCGGATTTCGATCCAATGTTTGTTCCTGTTCCTGGTGCTACTGTAATGCCACAGGGCAAGCAGGACTTTACGAACGGGGCGGTAAAATACACCGTGACTCTCGGCGGCAATAGCAAAACATACAATGTGGAGGTTGAGGTTAACGGAAACCCTATTATTCCTGGTTTCCATGCAGACCCGGAGGTGCTGCTCTCACAAAAGACCGGCCGCTTCTATGTTTACCCCACTACCGACGGTTTTAGCGGATGGGGCGGCTATTCGTTCGATGTGTTCTCTTCGCCCGACCTCGTACACTTCACAAATGAGGGAACTTTTCTGAACCTCGCCGCAGGCGGTGATGCGCCATGGGCAAGTGGAAACGCATGGGCCCCATGTATAGAGGAGAAATGGATGAACGGAAAATGGAGATATTTCTTCTACTTCAGCGCACACAATCCGAGCCTGAACAAGAAGACTCTTGGCGTTGCAGTGGCGGAGAACCCGACAGGGCCTTTCAAGGCATCTAAAACTCCGCTTTTCACCTATACAGCCGGTGGACAGATGATTGATTCTGACGTTTTTACAGACCCTGTTAGCGGACAGGCATATCTCTATTACGGCAACGGACAGCTTCACTACCGTCTGCTCAACGACGACATGGTTTCGGTTGACGGCACAGAATACACCATCACCCCGGCGGGCGGAAGCCTTGCTGACTATGCATTCCGTGAGGGTGTCTATGTGTTCTACCGCAACGGACTTTATTATTTCCTCTGGAGTGTTGACGATACAGGCTCACCAAACTATCATGTGGCTTACGGCACAAGCACATCTCCGACGGGACCTATCAAAGTGGCAAAGGAGCCTATTGTGATTATTCAGGATGCCGCCAGCCAGATTTACGGCACAGCCCACAACTCTGTTGTAAACGTTACAGGCACCGACGACTGGTATATTGTTTATCACCGCATAAATAAAAAATATCTGAACAACGGCCCTGGCATTCACCGTGAGGTGTGTGTTGACAAATTGGAGTTCAACGCCGACGGAACCATAAAGCAAACCACCCCTACACGCAAGGGCATTGACCCGATTGACACCACAGACCTCATAGAGGGCACTACAGCCGTGAAAGGTGTTGATGTGGTGAACAGCGGTGTGGCAAAAGTGGTTTACTACACCATGGACGGACATAACTTAGGCACTAAGGCTCCTGTTGCCAACGGATTCTATATCCGCCAGGAGATTATGGACAACGGAACTTCACGTACAATGAAAATTGTTGTAAAATAATAGTGGGGTTATAAAGTTTTGAGGCCTTAAGGTTTTTAGGTGAAATTATTTCTCACCCAATAGCCTTAAGGCCTCAAAACATATTTTATCTCACAACCTCACAATCTTAGAACCTCACACCCCTTATTTTTCTCATTGCCTTATCCCTGATCTGTCTTACTCTATCTCTCTTAATGCCGAGGGCAGCTCCGGCCTCCGCCATTGTGAGTTTGTTGCATTCTATGCCGTATAGCAGGCTCATTACTTGTTTTTCCCTGTCGTCGAGTCTTGGCATGCAGGCTGCGAGTTTTTCCATAAGGTCGGTGTTGGTGCCGGTATTGTCTTCGCCGGGAATAGGCGATGCTGTGTCGGGAATAACGCTCAACAGGTTTACGTTCTCACGTCCGCCCAACGGAGCGTCGGCCGACAGCGGTATGGCGCGTTTTCGTTCGGCGGCAGTATTCATGTCCCGTGGCACTCGGTATAGCCCCGCCTGTTGCTCTATGGCCTCCTCTATGGCCCGGCGTATAAACGGTGAGGCATAGCTTGCGAAGCGGTTGCCATGGTTGGCGTCATATTTCCGGGCAGCCTTCAGCAGAGCCACATTGCCCTCGCAAACAAGGTCGGCCACGTCTACGCCACGCCCGCGGTACTGGTTGGCAATGAAAACTACAAACTTGAGGTGAGACCTCGACAATTTGTCTAAAGCCCTGTTGTCGCCATTCTGTATCTTCCCGGCCAGTTCCCTCTCTGTCTCGGCCGACAGGATTTGCTCGTTTCCAATCTCTTTTATATATGCTTCAAAAGCGTCGTTTCTGTTGTCCATATCTGTTGTGTTTTATCTTTGGACGCAAAAATACTATTAATTCCCGGAATAAGCAAATTTTACGTTTTTTTTATTGTTTCGTTTGCCTATCTCGTAGAATATACGTAATTTTGCAGCAATTATAAAATAGACCTAAATATAATAATCATGGAACGTTTGGATTTTATCATCCTACAGGACAGGACTATAATAGTTCTCGCCTTTGTAACATTTTTGGTTTTCAGTGTACTGGTAATGGTGTTGGCAAGTCTAAAAGACCTCATGCGGGTTTACGAGCACTCTGAAGAAGAGGAAGAGGGCTGGGAGGAAATGGCTGCACACAGTACAGGCAAAGAAATCAGCATCAGAGACATTCTGCACACAAGCACCTTCCGCGGCTTCAGCGCAGTGTAACATTCAACATTCTGTAAGTAACTTTCCATAGCATGAAAAAACTTATTTTTGGCCTTGCCCTATTTGCCATGGCCGCTTCGGTAATGGCAAAGGATACAAATACCCGGGAGGTAAATGGACGGCAGGGTATTTCTAATGACTCCCTGCAGGTTTCTGAGGCAGGAAAGGCTCAGGAGGAAGCTTTGGCTCCCGACTTTACGCTCAACGACATCAACGGCAAGCCGCTGACACTGTCAAGTCTTAGAGGAAAGATTGTCGTGATTGATTTCTGGGGCTCGTGGTGTATCTGGTGCATCAAGGGCATGCCGAAGATGAAAGAGTATTATGGGAAGTATAAGGGTAAGTTTGAAATCCTTGGTGTGGATTGCAATGACCCACAGGACAGGTGGAAGGCTACCGTTGCAAAGCTTGAGTTGCCATGGCTGCATGTCTACAATCCTCGCAATAGCGCAGACGATGTTTGTGCGAAGTATGCCATACAGGGTTTCCCTACCAAGGTCATTGTCGGTGCAGACGGTAAAATTATAAAGACAGTCATAGGCGAAGATCCGCAGTTCTATACTTTCCTCGATGAATTGTTGAAAGATTAGGGGGCTATAAAGCAAGACGGAAGTCAGTCTCTGTTGTAATATTATTTTTGGCTCATCCGGTATCACTCCAAATATCGGATGAGTCCTTTTTAATTTTGATACACCCTCCTACAAATTTTGTCGGTGATCCATAAAAGTTTAGTGAAACTTATATTAAAATAAAAAAGAGGACTATCTCAGTCCCCTTTTTTATTGGCTTGTATCGGTGATTCCGTTGGGGTTCGAACCCAAGACCCACAGCTTAGAAGGCTGTTGCTCTAATCCAACTGAGCTACGGAACCGATTTGCGGCTGCAAAATTACATATTATTTTGTAAATATGGAGATTTTTGACAGGTAATTTACCGTATATTAACAGAGATTAACAACGTGCCGTGCCATTATGCCTGATGCGCCTTGTATGTTTCTGTGTGGGAAATGTGTCTTTATTGCTTTTTCTTTTTGCAATGGCACCAGCTTGAGCCGTCGAAGCAGTGGGTGCAGACTTTGCATTTAGGCATGCCGATAGCATCGATGAGTGTCTCTATTTTGTTGAACTTCAGGCTTGTAAGTCCGAGACGCCTCGCCATTTCGTTTACCATCCTGTTGTATTCCGGCGAGTCGGTTTTGGCGTAGAGGTCGAGCTTTGCCTTGTCGTCGCCCTCAAAGTCTTTGATGATTTGACGTGACATCAGCTCCATGTCGCTTTTTGACGATGTGAAGCCTATGAACGGACATCCGTATACGAGCGGCGGACATGAAATTCTGGCATGGACCTCTTTTGCGCCGTATTGGAAGAAGGTCTCTACGTTGTCGCGGAGCTGTGTGCCACGGACTATGGAGTCATCGCAGAATACAACACGCTGGTCTTTGAGGATGGCGTGATTTGGAATGAGCTTCATTTTTGCGACGAGTGCGCGGCGTGTCTGGTTGCCCGGTGTGAAGCTTCGTGGCCATGTGGGGGTATATTTCAATACGGCACGCTTATATGGTATTTTGTGCCCCTCGGCATATCCGAGCGCAGTGCCTACGCCAGAGTCGGGAATACCGCAAACAAGGTCAGCCTCGGTGTCGTCTTCCTCACCCATTTTTACGCCGCAGCGCTCACGCACGTCCTCAACGTTGATGCCCTCGTAGTCGCTTGTGGGGAAGCCGTAGTAGACCCATAGGAACGAGCAGATCTGCTCTTCGTCTGACGGCTCCTGCAGCACCTCGATGCCGTCGGTCGTGATGCGTACAATCTCGCCCGGCCCGAGGTCTCGTACCGTCTGGTAGCCCAGATTCGGGAAACTTGTTGTCTCGCTTGTGAAGGCGTACCCCTCGCCGTCGTCACGTTTGCCGATAATGATAGGAGTTCTGCCGAGAATGTCGCGTGCGGCTATAATTCCGTCTTCAGTCAGTATGAGCATGGAGCACGAGCCGTCAATGCGCTCGAAAACCTTGTTAATTCCGTCGACAAATGTCTCGCCCATATTTATGGTCAGAGCCATAAGCTCGGTCTGGTTTATCTTGTTTGCCGACATCTCGCTGAGGTGCATCCGCTGGTCGAGCAGTTCTTTGGCTATCTCTCTGAGATTGTTTATTTTTGCCACTGTTACAACGGCATAGCGTCCGAGGTGCGAGTTTACAATGATAGGCTGCGGGTCGGTGTCTGAGATTACGCCAATGCCGGCGTTGCCGTAGAAGCTGTCAAGCTCGTCCTCAAATTTTGAGCGGAAATAGTTTCTCTCTAAGCTGTGTATTGAGCGTGAGAAACCACGTTCTTTGTCGAACGTCACCATACCTGCACGTTTTGTGCCTAAATGCGAATTGTAGTCGGTTCCGTAAAACAAGTCGTTTACGCAACTTTTCTTTGTTATTGTCCCGAAAAAACCTCCCATATACGTGGTGCTTTATGAATTTGGGTGCAAAGGTAGTGCAAAATTTCGATTTAGCGAAGAGAATGCAAATGAATTTGTATTCTTGAGCGGGAGAAATTCATAATTTAAGTGAAGAGTGAAGAATGAAGAGTGAAGAATGAAGAGTGAAGAATGTAATATGAGTTTCCGATGTTTTTTATTCTCCGTTGATTTGTAGCTGTGGCCAGTTGACGAGAAACAGCTTTTCTGTTGCTCTGGTAAAGGCGGTGTAAAGCCAGTGGAAATAGTCGTCGGTGAGCGTTTCGTCGGTCATATATCCCTGGTCGAGATACACGTGCGCCCATTGTCCGCCCTGAGCCTTGTGGCATGTCACGGCGTAGGCGTATTTTATCTGCAGGGCATTGTAGTGACGGTCGTTTCTGAGTTTTTCCATTCGGTCGGCCTTGCGTGGAATGTCGGCATAGTCTGCCATAACCTCGTTGAAAAGCGCGTTCTGCTGCTCACGGGTCAGTGCGGGAGCATCGGACGCAAGGGTGTCGAGCAAGACGGTTGCCTGAAGCTCAAAGCCGTCGTAGTCAGGAAACTGCAGCCGCGCGTCGGCAAACTCGAAGCCGTAAAGCTCACGAATGCCTTTTATCCTCAGAATGCGGCAGCGGTCGCCGTTAGCCATGAATGGCGGAGCTGTTGGGTCATTGAGCCCGGCCGTGACGAGATAGTTGTTTCTTACAACCATCAGCTGGTCTTCCCTGCACAGCCGCTCTTCAAGGAAGAGTACCTGGTTTCGTATGCCCATGTTGTAGATGTTTGCCCGTTTGTTGCTTCGGGTAATTACGATAGTGTCGTCTATTCCTGCATGGCTGTAGCTCGATGCGATAGACTCTACCAGATCTTCTCCGCTAACCACAATCACATCGGCAAACCGGCTAACTGTTATTTTGGGCAATATGGCACTTTGGCACCCGGCCTGCAACTGCCGGATTGCCGTGGCGTTGTATAGTATTCCGCTCTGTGCCTCCTGCCTTACCACCTCGCCGAGACTGGTGTGGTAAACGATAAGGCCGTATGCCTCAAGTGCCGCTGGGCTTAGTGCCGGCGACTCCGACTCACCCACTGGCGGCAACTGTGACTTGTCGCCAATCAGCATCATACGGCAGTTCCGTCCGCCATAAACGTAGGTTACGAGGTCGTCGAGCAGACATCCGGTGCCGAAAGTCCCGTCGCCGCCGTTGCTTATCATGGAGCTTTCGTCTATGATGAACAATGTGTCGGCATGCAGATTTATGTTTATGTCGAAGCTGCCGCCGGGTCCAGAATACGTCCTCTCGCGGTATATCTTCCGGTGAATGGTATAGGCGGGCATACCCGCATTCCGGGCGAGCACTTTGGCAGCCCTGCCTGTAGGTGCGAGCAGTATCATTTTTTGCTTTAGATTTCTCATTGTGCGCACCATTGCGCTTGCCAGTGAGGTTTTTCCTGTTCCGGCAGCTCCGCTCATTATCATTGTCACATTGTCGTGGCGGTCGGCAATGAAGCGGGCGAATGTGTCTACTGCCCGTTGCTGATCGTCCGTAGGGGTGTGAGCCAGCTCCTGGCATATCCTCTGTTTGAACTCATTGATTGTCATGTGTGCAAAGGTAGTGCAAACGAATGGAATATAAAAGAAATGCGATTTCTTTTTATTCCTGAGCGCAGCCTGTCTTATGAAAAATTACGAATAATCATAAGGTTTGGCAAACTTAAAAAAAAACAAAAATATATGTCACACTTCACAAATTTCATTAGAAAGTGTTACTTTTGTACATGAATATGAAAAATATAGTCAACGACATAATAAAACTTGCCTTCTCTCTGTTGCTTGGCGGCGGCATATTGTACTGGATGTACCGTGGGTTCGACTTCGGCAGCATGAGCCAAGTTCTTAAAGAGGGGATGAACTGGTGGTGGATGCTGCTGTCGTTTCCGTTTGGCATATCGGCCCAGGCGTTCCGTGCCTTGAGATGGAAGCAGAGTCTTGAGCCGCTGGGCGAGCATGCGCGCACGTCGGTAGCCATGAACAGCATTTTTCTGTCGTATGCGGCGAGCCTTATAGTGCCCCGTGTCGGAGAGTTTACCCGTTGCGGAGTCTTAAAAAGATACGACGGCATATCGTTTCCGAAATCACTGGGAACGGTAGTTACCGAGCGCATCATCGATTCCTTGTTTTTAGTGGCTCTGGCGGCGTTGATAATAATTTTGCAAGCCGATATTTTCGACACCTTTTTCAGCCGTACAGGAACCAACATAGACCGCATGGTATGCCAGTTTTCAGCCACAGGCTGGGTTGTTACCGGCGTATGCGCATTGGCTGCCGCCGGGCTATGTTTATATCTTGTAAAGCGGCTGTACTTGTACCGCAAGGTGCGGCAGGCGCTCGATGATGTGATGAAGGGCATTTTGTCGCTGCGCCACGTCAGAAGCATACCAAAATATGCGTTATTCACCATAGGTATCTGGGCAAGCTATTTCCTGCACTATTATCTGACGTTTTTCTGTTTTGAGGCTACAGCCAGTCTTGGCATGGCGTGCGCTTTGGTTACGTTCATCGTAGGCTCGATAGCTGTAGTGGTTCCCACTCCAAACGGCGCGGGACCGTGGCATTTCGCCGTTAAGACGATGCTTATTCTCTATGGCGTGTCGTCAACAGATGCCCTCTACTTTGTGCTAATCGTGCATTCCGTTCAGACCCTTTTGGTGGTTGCGCTCGGAATATTTGCCATGGCAACATTGGCGCTGACGAAAGTGAAGAGTGAAGAACGAAGTGTGAAGAATTAATCTTTAAACCATAAATATTATGAGTGAAATTAAAAACCTTAAGCCCGAGTGCATTTGGCGCAATTTCCATGCACTCACACAGGTGCCACGCCCGTCGGGACACCTTGAGAAAGTTCAGCAATTCCTTCTCGACTTCGCTAAGCAGGCTGGAGTAGAGGCGTTTAAAGACGAGGCTGACAACATTGTGATGAAGAAGCCCGCAACTCCCGGAATGGAGAACCGCAAGACTATTTTGCTGCAGGCGCACATGGACATGGTGCCGCAGAAGTCGCCCGAGAGCGCACACGACTTTGAGAGCGACCCTATCGAGACCTATATTGACGGCGAATGGGTTAGGGCTAAAGGCACAACCCTTGGTGCCGACGACGGCATAGGCGTGGCTGCAATCATGGCTGTCATGGAGGACAAGACTCTGAAGCACGGACCAGTTGAGGCTCTTATCACTGCCGACGAGGAGACAGGCATGTTTGGCGCCAACGGTCTGCCTTGCAATATTCTGAATGCCGACATACTTATGAACCTCGATTCTGAGACTTGGGGCAAGTTCGTTATCGGCAGCGCAGGCGGCATAGATGTCACAGCCGAGATGGAATACAAGGAGGCTGAGACCGATGCGGCTGACGCAGCTCTGAAAGTTACCGTTAAAGGACTCCGTGGCGGACACTCAGGTCTTGAGATTCACGAGGGACGCGCCAATGCCAACAAGCTTATGGTGAGGTTTGTGCGTGAGGCAGTGAGCGAATACGAGGCACGTCTGGCCTCATGGCACGGCGGCAACATGCGCAATGCCATTCCGTTCAAGGCTGAGGTGGTGCTCACCATGCCGAAGGAGAATGTGGCAGCCGTGAAGGAGCTTGTAGAGGAGTGGAAAGCTGACTTTACCGACGAGTACAAGACCATAGAGCCAACGCTTGAGTTCTTTGCCGAGGAGGTTGAGACTCCGAAGACTGAGGTGCCCGAGGAAATTCAGGACAACCTTATCGATGCCATCTATGCCTGCCACGACGGTGTGGTACGTATGATACCGGCTTACCCCGATGTTGTAGAGACTTCGAGCAACCTCGCCATCATCGACATTGAGGGCGGAAAAGCTTCGGTGCAGATTTTGGCCCGCTCTTCGCGTGAGGACATGAAGGACTACGTGGCAACCATGCTCGAGAGCTGTTTCAGCATGGCGGGCATGAAGGTGACTATGAGCGGAAGCTATGGCGGATGGGATCCAAATCCGGACAGTGCCATATTAAATCTGCTGAAGAAAATTTATAAAGAGCAGAATGGCGTGGAGGCTGTTGTGCAGGTAGACCATGCCGGACTGGAGTGCTCAGTAATCCTTGGCAAATATCCTGGGATGGATGTGGTGTCGCTCGGTCCGACTCTCCGCAGTCCGCACACTACTAATGAGCGTTGCCTGATAGCTACGGTAGAGCCTTTCTGGGCGTTGCTGAAAAAGACGCTGGAGGTAATGGAAGAGAAATAAAATTTTTAACCTGTAGGGCCGCTATGTATAGCGGCCGCAATTAGAAAACAAATAACCCATGGCAAATGCGTCATGGGTTATTTGTTGTTATACGTCGTTATAAATGCGTGACGTTATATGTGTTTTATTACTTGTGTCCCGTTGCTGTCACGCCTCTCCTCCTATTCGATCTCTTACTCCACCACTTCCCAGCGGAACACGGAGCCGTTCATGCGTGCGGGGTCGGGACCCTTGCAGTCGATGGAGTAGGGGCTGCCTGTGGTCGGACTTTTGCAGAGATAAGTGTGCCGTGTCATTGACAAGAGCATGAACTCATGGTTCAGATAGTCCTGATACATGAATACCTCAGCCTGATTTTCGTCGGCGGTCATCCTCACGTCGCCTGGCATTCCTATTCCCGATGCCATTATGTAGCGCCCGTCCTCACATTTTACAATTACTTTTCCCTCGCCTTTGTCAATTAGCGTGAAGTGAGTGGTCGGGCGGTTGTTGTTTTTCTGAGTGTCGTAGAGCACTCCGTGGGGCGTGGCCTCGGCGGGCAGCCCGGTGGCGAGGTTGACGATGCGTATTTTCTTCCCGTACGGTATGTTCTTTGAGCGGTCGGCAAGCGGCTCTATGACCCTGAAGTTGTCGAAGATGGCAGTGCCGCCCTGCTTGCCCTTGCTGTTGAATGCGAAGAGGCTTGGGCGCGAGCCTTGGAACGTGATGAGCTGGTAGCTTAGGGTCATTGCGTTGCCGGCGGGTGTGAAGTCGGTGCCGTTGAGCGAGTATTTGTATTGTGCCTGGTCGTTGTCGTAGTCGCCGTCGAGCATCAGCCAGATGCGGTTGCCAGTCGGGGTGATGCTTATGTCGAGTGTGTCGTTTCCGTATTGCTCAAAGCGTCTGAGTTTTATGTTTTTTCCTTCTTTCACAATTCCGAGCCATGAGCATGGCAAGTTTATGTTTCCAAGTCCGGCCACGTCGCCGTCCTTAAGTTGGTTGAAGTCGAGTTCCACGATGGTCTGCGACACGGGTCCTATAGCCCGTTGTGTCAGCGTGTTTCGTGCCCACAGCAGTTGTTTGGCGGGCATGGCCTTCAGTCTGAGTTTTCCACCTTTCAGGCTCCACATCCTGTCATCGGGGTTGTGGTTCCACTGCCATATCCGCTGTAGTTTTCCAGAGTTGAAATCGTCGTTGCGCTCGTAAGTTGGATGCGGTTTGGTGTCTTCGGCACCTGTCGACGGCTTTGTCCATGTGCGCGGGGCGCGTCCGAGGTTTCCCTCCAGTCCGATGTATGGCCATCCGTCTTTCCATGTTATCGGCATCAGGTCTACGGTTCTTCCCAAGGAGTGGAAATCCTGCATGAGCAAAGCCCACCATTGTCCGTCGGGAGTCGACACGATGCCGCCCTGGTGTGCGTTGGCGCATGCCGTGGCATTGGGGTCAGGCTTGGAGATTGCAATAGGCGTTCCGTCGTCAACTATCCGGCCACGCACCTGAGTCATCGGAGCCGCGTGGTATCCGTATGTCTCATCGGCCGTTATGGTTACGGTCTCGTATGGTCCCCATACGCTTTTTGAGCGTGAGCAGAGTGTGCGTCCGTTCGGCTTGTAGTCGGTCGAAATGAGATAGTACATGCCGTTTATCTTGTATGCGTGGTGTCCTTCGCCAACTCCGTTTCCCTCAGGAATTATCACCCTGTCGGTGCCTGGCACCGGCTCGCTGAGGTCGGGCTTCAGCTCGCAGCAGTGGACGCTGCCATATTTGTGAAAGGCGTATATCTTGCCGTCGTCGTCGAAGAGCACCGACAGGTCGTAGATGTCGCCCTTCACCCTGACATGTTTCCATGGCCCCTTAATGTTGTCGGCGATGTATGCCTGCAGTCCCTTTCCGTTTATGTTTGTGAACACGTAGAATTTTCCGCCCGAGTAGCGTATGCACGGTGCCCACACGCCCTGTCCGTAAATCTCCTTGCCTTGGGTGAGCGAGAATGCGGGGTCGTCGAAGTCGAAGCGGTCGAAGCAATATGCGACTTGCTCCCAGTTTACGAGGTCTTTGGAGTGCAGGATGTTTATTCCCGGTACAGTGTGCATGGTGGTTCCTGCCAGGTAATAGTCATCGCCCACGCGCAGTATGTCGGGGTCTGAGAACTCGTCGTAGAACAGAGGGTTGGTGAACGTTCCGTTGCCGTTGTCGGCCGTCCACGACTGCTGTGCAAAAGTGCTTGTCGCAGTCAGCAGGGCGGCAATGATAAGTTTTGTAGCTTTCATGGTTTATTTCGTTGTTTAGTAGTTTCAGTATCTTTTTTTGTGTAAGCCAACAGGTACTGCAGTTTTTGCTTGCTTGTACTGGAGTGTCTTATAGCAGCGAATGCCTTTGAAGTTAACCTACTCTTTTTGGGGAATCCAGTTAATAGCCTCGATGTATTCGTCAAACTCCATCGGCTGGGTTACTCCTGCCTTTTCGAGGGCTGTCCGTATGACCTCTTGCTCTTCTGGAGGAAGGACTATCTCACCCCGTCTTCGCTTGAAATATTGGTTGCGCCCGAAGTGGCAAATGAGCAATGTCATGAACTTGTCATACTGGTCGGGATACATCCGCATCTTGAAATTAACGAATCCTTTGGCAAACCTTACGGGGTGGCTGCTCACGTAGTGCGGACAGCCAGTCTGCTTGCTGCATACGGAGGGGTTGATGAGTTTCAGGTATGTGCCCAGCTCCGCATGCCGGCGATAGGCCAGTTGCCGCAGGCAGGTGTCTGCTATCGTGCAGTCGTTGTGGAGGCAGAGCGGATAGCCTGCCGGAATGTCCTTGTATATCTTTGTTCTCTTTTTCATAGAGGTTATTCTTTATCCACCTTAAATTCACAGCTTAAAGATTTGTATTAAAATTCAAGTCTTTGACCAACATTTGTTTGCAAAGACTCGCATGTGTCAGAGAATACACTTGACTTGGCGTTGCGAGACAATCTAAACAAGCTTCCCTCCACATGGCAAAGTTACAAATAAAAAATGAGAGCGTTACATCTTTTGATGGAATTTATCTTGCCAACCGCATGTTTGACTGTTTTTGCATCGGATAATGCCATCAATGACGCTCTTGGAGTCTCAATTATTTGGCCAGGACAAAGACTCATACGTGCACTGACAGAATACTAAGAATCTTTCTGCCTCATTGTCCTGGCCAAATACTAATTCTGCAGACCGTAAATAAATTCCGTGTGGAATTGTGGAATAACACAAAAAAGTAGTAACTTTGTGGCAAAATTATGATTATGGGTGCAAATTTTCCAACGTTTGCAGATCTTGTTGGATGATAATGTCAAGGTGGAAGGTTTCTCTAACTGGCGGAACATATATGCAGAATGATACAGCATAACCTTGGCAATACCATTTATTTGGCTGTTTATGATTCAAAACTGACCACTGCCGCATCATTACCCGGTCGCTTGGCACACGTAAACGTCACGTTTTTTTTACAACGTGATGTATTTAGTGACTATCAAAAACAAGAAATATCGAAAAGATGTGCACTGAAGAACACCACGAAAATAGAATACTCTAATTACCGATTTTGATTAAAAAAGAGGTATTTTTGGCTTCAATCCAAAATACCTCTTTTTTAATCCCACCAACGGGTTATTATATTCTTATAATCTCGGATCTTACAGTTTGGCAAGCTCCACAACCTTGTCGACTGCTGCGCTCAGTCCGTCGGCATTCTTGCCGCCTGCTGTCGCATAGTGTGGCTGGCCGCCGCCACCGCCCTGGATGAGCTTGGCGGCCTCGCGGACGAGCTGGCCGGCATTAAGTCCGTGGTCGCTGACCATGTCGTCGCTGAGCATTACGCTGAGCATGGGCTTGCCGCCCTCAACGCTGCCAATCACACAGAGCAGGCTTGTGTCTACGGCCTGGCGTATCTTGAATACAAGGTCTTTGGCACCCTGAGCCGACAGGGGGAGCACAGCTGTGATTACAGTGACGCCGTTTATGGTGCGGGCCTTTTCGATGAGGCTGTCCTTGGCACGTTCCACAACCTGAGCCTGGAACTGCTCAATGCTCTTCTTCATGGCGGCATGTTCCTCGATGTATTTCTCGATAACGCCGCGCAGGTCTTTGGCATTGTTGAACAGCGCACGGATGCCCTTCATGCTGTCCTCAAGCATGTACATAAGCTCCTCGCACTGCTCGCCAGTCTTGGCCTCTATGCGTCGGATGCCTGCGGCGACGCTGCTCTCGGAGATAATCTTGAACATACCGATGCGGCCTGTTGACTGTGCGTGTATACCGCCGCAGAACTCGCAGCTCGGGCCGAACCTTACGACACGGACATTGTCGCCATATTTCTCGCCAAACAGGGCTATTGCTCCAAGTTTCTTGGCTTCCTCAAGCGGAGTGTCACGGTGCTCGTCAAGAGGTATGTCCTGACGTATCATGTCGTTCACCATACGCTCAACCTGACGAAGCTCCTCGTCTGTAACTTTCTGGAAATGAGAGAAGTCGAAGCGCAGTGTGTCGGCACTTACGTATGAGCCCTTCTGCTCGACGTGGTCGCCCAATACCTGCTTCAGCGCATAGTCGAGCAAGTGAGTCGCTGTGTGGTTGGCTGCGCTCGCATTGCGCTTGTCGGTGTCAACGCATGCCATGAAGTCGGCGTCGAGCTGCTTAGGCAATGCCTTTACGATGTGTATGCTCTGGTTGTTCTCACGCTTGGTGTCGGTGATGTTCACCGTCTCGCTCTCGCTTACCAGAACACCGCAGTCGCCAACCTGTCCGCCCATTTCGCCATAGAAAGGCGTGTTGTCGAGAACAAGCTCGAAGAAGGTGTTCTTCTTCTGTGTGACCTTGCGGTAGCGCAAAATGTGGCACTCGTATTCTGTATAGTCGTAGCCTACAAACTGCTGCTCGCCTTGTCGAAGCTCTACCCAGTCGCTGTTCTCAACGGCGGCGGCATT
>OGLR01000269.1_pt1 | contig 28734 bp, 17 predicted proteins | sample 1572931 | NCBI WGS metagenome assembly OGLR01 (sample SAMEA2581997, study PRJEB24529) | metagenome | biome: Human gut stool | place: China | collected 2011 | reverse complement strand
GACAAGGAGAAAAAGATAAAACACCTCAGGGTGTGCCAGGGGCAGGTGGTTGGCAAACAGCATACCGCCGTATGAGAAAATTGGCCGGAGATGGAAAAATCGTAAACATTGGTACTCAACAGTCGCCTATATACAAGAAAGGCAATCTGTGACATGTGCCATTATAGCAAAAGAAATAAAAAGCCAAGAAAGGAAACATTATTTTGCTATATTTTCAATATTTACATATCAGTCTCAAAGAAAAATTATAATTTTGCAGAATACAACCTAAAATTATCAGATACACCAAGGATTTTATCAGCAATAGCAATAAAACAAAACAGCATGTCCCTCTGGAACAGAATCATAGATACTATCAACGGAACAGGGAATAGCCCGGATTATTTACAGGAAGTGTCATACGATGCTTCCCGCTATGTTTTCGTAGATGTTGAGGTCGGATTAAAGGATCATAAGATCCACGATATTGGAGCACTCAGGTGGGATGGTGCAGTGTATCATTCTGCAAACAAGCGGGAGCTGATGGAATTCTTAATTGATACGGATTTCGTCTGCGGACACAACATCATCAATCATGATGCCAAATATCTGTTTGGAGACGTGACATGCAGATTTTTACTCGTTGACACACTGTTTATGTCACCCCTACTTTTTCCAGAACGTCCTTATCATCGTTTGCTGAAGGATGACAAGCTGGTGAGCGAACAGATGAACAATCCTGTCAACGACTGTGAGAAGGCTCATGACTTACTGATGGATGAGGTAGCCAAGTGGGAAGAGCTTTCCGCATCAGCCAAGACAATATTCTCAACCCTGCTTCAAGACCATGATGAGTTCAAGGGGTTCCTCTCCTTCGTCAATGCAAAAGCCGGTAAGAAAGAGACATTAGCGGAGTTGATTCGTTCAGAATATACAGGCAAGATTTGCGGACATGCAGATATTGACAGCATGATAAACCGGCATCCCTGTGAACTGGCATACGCACTTGCTTTGATTGACACAACAGACCACCGCTCCATCACACCGGCATGGGTGCTGCATAATTATCCGAATGTGGAGAATCTGATACGGCTTCTCCGGCATACAGAATGTACAGAAGGTTGTGCTTATTGCAATAAAGACCTTGATGTCCTTGTTAATCTGAAACAGTTTTTCGGCTTTGATAAGTTCCGGACCTACGAAGGCGAACCGCTACAGGAAAATGCCGCCCGTGCAGCCGTGGAGCATAAATCGTTATTGGCCATCTTCCCTACAGGCGGAGGAAAATCGCTGACATTCCAGTTGCCGGCCTTGATGGAGGAACGCTCTGTACATGGACTTACTGTTGTAATCTCGCCCTTGCAGTCATTGATGAAAGATCAGGTGGACAACCTGGCTGAAAGAGGCATTACGGATGCTGTCACCATCAACGGCTTGCTCGATCCTATCAGCCGTTCAGAAGCAATTCAACGAGTGATGGACGGTGATGCCTCGCTATTATATATTGCTCCGGAGATGCTTCGGTCGAAGACGATAGAGAAGATATTGCTGGCACGCCATGTAGTACGCTTTGTAATAGATGAAGCGCATTGTTTTTCCTCTTGGGGACAGGACTTCCGGGTAGATTATCTCTACATTGGCAAGTTTATCAGTCAATACCAGAAGAATAAAAAGTGCCGTGAGGCAATACCCGTTTCCTGTTTCACCGCCACAGCAAAACAGAAGGTGGTGCAGGACATTTGCGACTATTTCAAACAGACACTCAACCTCGACCTTCAGATTTTTGCATCTTCGGCAACCCGTACTAATCTGCGATATTCGGTTATCCACGCTGACACGGATGAGGATAAATACATGAAATTGCGTTCATTGATAGCCGAATCATCTTGCCCTACCATTGTATATGTTTCCCGAACCAAACGCACAAGACAACTGGCAGACAAGCTCACTCGGGACGGACTCAAGGCTTTGCCCTTCAATGGCAAGATGGATGCGGAAGACAAGATTGCCAATCAGGAAGCTTTCATGAATGACCGTGTGCGCATCATTGTGGCAACCTCTGCCTTTGGAATGGGGGTTGACAAAAAGGATGTGGGACTGGTAATACACTATGACATTTCTGATTCATTAGAGAATTATGTCCAAGAGGCCGGTCGTGCCGGTCGTGACCCGCATCTCGAAGCGCGCTGTTTTGTACTGTATAGCGACGCTGACCTTGACAAACATTTTATTCTCCTCAACCAGACAAAACTCAGTATTAGCGAGATACAGCAGGTATGGAAGGCCGTGAAGGACTTGACCAGACAACGTATGCGTGCATGCTGCTCTGCTTTGGAAATAGCCAGAAAGGCAGGTTGGGACGACTCAGTATCTGACATTGAGACACGTGTACGGACAGCTTTGGCTGCATTGGAACAGGCAGGCTACTTAGAGCGTGGAAACAACGTACCACATGTCTATGCCACGGGCATCACCGTGAAGAACATAGATGAAGCCCGCAGACGTATCACGGAATCCTTGCTTTTTGAGAATGAGGAGATTGAAAAGGCTGTGCGCATCATAAAATCACTGATATCACAGAAATATATTGCCAAAGCTCAAGACGCAGAAGCGGAATCGCGCATAGATTATCTGGCAGACATTCTCGGACTGAGCAAGAGCGAGGTTGTCTCCAGCGTAGAGCGTATGCGCCAAGAAGGTATCCTTGCCGATTCAAAGGACATTTCCGCTTTTCTGAACGATGCAGGAGAATCGGAAAATAAGTCGAAGCGTCTGTTGGAACGGTTCACGAAACTTGAACGTTACATTCTCGGACATATATCAGATGCTCCACTTCGCATCTCATACAAGCAACTGAACGACAATGCCCAAAAAGAAGGTGTCGAGACTGCGACAGAAAAAGATATCCGCACATTGTTATATTTCTTGACTATCAAAGGCTATACACGCAAGAAAGAGGATGCCGCACGCAATATTGAGTTGATTTGCCAAGTGGATATAGAATCAACTCTGAAACGCTTTGAGAAGCGTATGGATATATGCCATTTTACAATTGAATGGCTGTACAGGCAAATATCGCCGACCACAGAGGAAGGGGCAAGGAATAATGGTGTCCAGTTCTCCGTGATAGAACTGCTGAATGATTTAAAAAACAATGGAAAAAACTTGTTTAGCACCATACAGGACGTACAATTGGAAGATGTTGAGGAGGCATTGCTCTACCTGTCAAAGATTGGTGCCCTGAAATTGGAGGGAGGTTTCCTTGTGCTCTATAACGCCATGGATATCCGTCGTATCAAGGATAGCAGACTGCGTTATAAACAGGAGGACTACCGTATGCTCAGCGAGTTCTACAAACAGAAGATTCAACAGGTACATATCGTGGGCGAATATGCCAATCTGATGGTGCGTGACTATAATGCTGCTCTGCAGTATGTACAGGATTACTTCCAGATGGATTACAAGCGGTTTGTTTCGGAATATTTCAAAGAAGAACGCATACGGGAGATAGAGCGAAATGTTACCCCGGAGAAGTATAAGCATATTTTTGGTATGCTTTCTGCAAAACAGATGGAAATTATCTCCGACAAGGAATCGCGTTGTATCGTGGTGGCGGCAGGGCCAGGCAGTGGAAAGACGCGAGTCCTGGTACATAAGCTTGCCTCGTTGCTATTGCTCGAAGATGTAAAGCACGAACAGCTGTTGATGCTCACTTTCTCACGTGCGGCGGCCATAGAGTTCAAGCAGCGGCTGATGGAGCTTATTGGCAATGCAGCCCATTTTGTCGAGATAAAGACTTTCCATTCCTATTGTTTTGACCTGCTGGGCAGAATTGGCAATCTCGATGACGCAAAAAATGTGGTGGCGCATGCAGCACAGATGATAGGAGATGGAGAAGTAGAGCCGAACCGTATTGCCAAGACGGTTTTGGTCATTGACGAGGCACAGGACATGAGTGATGAGGAGTATGCCTTGGTACATGCCTTGATGACAACCAACGAAGAGATGCGCGTTATTGCCGTTGGCGATGACGATCAGAATATATTTGAGTTCCGTGGTTCAGACTCCCGTTATATGACTCAGCTACTGAAAGAATCAGAAGGGCGGTTTGTTGAAATGACAGAGAACTACCGCAGTTCGCGGCATGTGGTCGATTTTGCAAACGCATTTGTGAGTGGAATAAGGGGACGAATGAAGAGTGAACCCATCATTTCCATGAATCATAAAGAAGGGTTCGTTAGCATTCACCATCATGTTTCGCATACAATGTACCAGCCTCTTGTAGATAATCTGTTGGCTCACCGTGGTGAAGGTTCCACTTGCGTGTTGACTCAAACCAATGAAGAGGCTGTCATCCTTGTCGCTTTGTTGCGTAAACACGGGCTGAACAGCAAACTGGTGCAGAGTATGGACGGTTTCCGGTTCTGGAATATGGCAGAGGTGCGCATGTTCCTCAAGTTGATAAACCGCAGTGTGCATACGCCGATTATCCCCGATGATGTATGGGAAAATGCAAAACACAAGACCTTTGCCATGTATGCCAATTCGTCGAGCCTTCATTACCTGCAACGGTGTCTCTTGCTGTTTGAACAGACAAATAAAACAAAGTATCACACCGACTTCAAGGAATTTGTCTTCGAATCGTCGGTCGAGGATTTCTGTGACCTTTCAGGTGCAGACGTGGTGGTCTCTACAATACATAAGGCCAAAGGACGTGAGTTTGATGATGTCTATATGCTCATCACTAAGCCTCAGCACATTCTTGACGAAGTGCTGCGCCGATATTATGTGGGAGCCACCCGCGCAAAAGAGCGTTTGTTCATCCATACCGACAGTCCTCTTTTCGACCGTATGCCAGCTGATGAGCATCATGTCTGCTAACAGCTGTATGACATGCCCGACGAGATTGTTCTACAATTGTCGCACAAGGATGTAAACCTCGGTTTCTTCAAATCGCGAAAGAATAAGATACTTGAACTCAGAGCTGGTCAGAAACTTCGTTTTGACAACAACTATCTTTATGACAGTTGCACAGACATGGCCGTTGCCCAATTGTCACAGAAGATGCAAAATGAGTTGCGCCTTTGGGCAGAAAAAGGCTACTCTGTTGTTTCCGCCACCATCCGTTTTATTGTGGCATGGCGCCCGAAGGATGCACCGCAGGAAGAAAAAGAGCATGCCGTATTGCTCGTAGATTTAATACTTAAAATACAATAAGAACTTATTCTTTAATTGTTGAGTGCTGTCTTTCTTATGCAAAGATACACCTTTTGCCGAAAATCTCACTATCTTGGCACGAATAATATTATATTATCGAATTAGGACATCTACTTTCTGAAGTAAATTATAAAAGGGTGTTAAAGGACGCTAAGGAGTTAAGCCAATACCTTGTACAGCAAACAAAACACCTACAAGACATCAGACTTAACTCCTCGGCTCCCTTTAACTCATTAACTCCCAAGCAAATAGAGTTCCCAAAAAAATGAGAAACCAGTTACTTCACCTCCCAAATATCGTTGGTTTCGAGAAGCTCCTCGAAGTTGTGATAGTGTTTTTGAGCACTTACTTCCTTTATCTGCATATTTACGGCATCGTCGTAGGTTGGGGCATCAACATCGCGTATTACGCCGAGAGCCACGGGGAAGCCATGCTCGTTGTCCATCATGGCGAGTTTTAACTGCAGAGTGTCATCTACGGCGTGTGCATCGTGGACGAGGATGTCATTCATAGTGACTCCATTCTCTCCTATTTTAACCACTTTCAGCCCAAAGCCCTCCTGCATAAGGCCATACTCGCTGTTCTCACCGAACACCAGCGGCTGACCATGGCGGACATAAATTGCATTTTTTGCACGTCCTTCTTTTTTATATATGGCATCGTATGCTCCATTGTTGAATATCACGCAGTTCTGAAGGATCTCGCACACGGCAGCTCCCTTGTGGTTGTATGCAGCCTTGAGAATCTCAACGGTCTCGGGGCCGTCGGTGGCAACAGAGCGGGCAAAGAAACGCCCACGTGCTCCGAAACACAATTCAGCAGGGCGGAACGGGTCCTCAACCGTTCCGTAAGGACTCGATTTTGAGACGAAGCCACGTGGAGAGGTTGGACTGTACTGACCTTTGGTGAGTCCGTAGATGCGGTTGTTGAGCAAAATCATGTTCAGATTGACATTCCGGCGCATGGCATGAATGAAATGGTTTCCGCCAATGGCAAGCCCGTCACCATCGCCACTAATCTGCCATATTGTAAGGTTCGGATTAACCACCTTTGCGCCTGTGGCTATGGCCGCCGCCCTACCGTGGATGGTCTGCATGGCGTATGTGTTGACGTAATAAGGCAATCGGCTTGAGCAGCCAATTCCTGAGATTACCGCCGTCTGATATGGCGGCACTCCGATTTCAGCCATGGCCTTGTAGAAACTGGCAAGAAAGAAATGGTCGCCACATCCCGGGCACCATCTTGGCTGACCTTTTTTATAATCGTTTGCTGTATAGTTCATTATTGTTGTTTTAAGTTTAGGGGGTGATAGAGAATAATAGAGTGAATAAAGACAAAGAGGTTTATTGAGAAAAATTCCAATCTTTACAGCACCTTAGCCTCGAAAGTGCATGCGCCCTGCGGCTCATCAGGAATAGATATGAGTTTTTCAAATTCCTCCACGAGGTCGTTTACGATGAATGGCTGCCCCTTGACCTGATTGTACTGGTAAGGCACGAAATCGTTGACACGTATGCGCAATAATGCTGCGAGCTGTCCGAGATTTTGCTCTGCGACAACCACCTTTTTGTACCTCAAAAGCACCTCTGCAGTGTTTGCTGGCAACGGATTGACATATTTAAACTGCGCCAATGCCACCTTGTGTCCCTTTTTGCGCAGCTGCTCCGTAGCAGCAAGCAGATGACCGTAAGTACTTCCGAAACCGACTATCAGCAGCCCTGCATCATCGGCATCGCCTTCAACGACAAGGTCTGGGACCTGAATTTTTGCAACCTTCTCATATCTCAGATGTGACATCTCGTTGTGGTTTTCCGGCTCGGTAGATATGGCCCCCGTCTTGCCGTCTTTCTCAAGTCCGCCAAGGATGTGCGTATATCCCTCTTGTCCAGGTATTGCCCAATATCTCACCTTCGAATTGGGGTCGCGCACGTAAGGCGTGTATTTATATTTCTGCTCAGCTGTAGCAAAATGCGGGGCTATGGCAGGCAGCTCGTCCATCTTTGGCAATTTCCATGCGGCAGAACCGTTTGCTATGAAAGCATCGGTAAGCAGGACAACAGGAGTGAGATGCTCGAGGGCAATCTTGGCAGCATTGTATGCGGCGTCGAAACAGTCGGCAGGACTTGTAGCCGCAACAACAGGCATAGGACTCTCACCATTTCTGCCATACAAAGCCTGCAGCAAGTCGGTCTGCTCGCTCTTTGTAGGCAGTCCGGTAGAAGGTCCGCCACGCTGCACGTCGATAACGACAAGCGGCAACTCGTCGATAACAGCAAGGTTTATCGCCTCGCTCTTAAGACAGATGCCGGGGCCGGAAGTTGACGTGGCGGCAAGTGCTCCGGCAAACGAGGCGCCCACGGCACTTGAACATGCCGAAATCTCGTCCTCACACTGTACGGTGATTACGCCACACGACTTATGTTTCGACAATTCGTGCAGAATATCGGTGGCCGGAGTTATAGGGTATGAGCCAAGATAAAGCCTCAGCCCTGCTTTTTCGGCTGCGGCAATGAGACCGTAGGCTGTGGCCTTGTTTCCGGTGATGTCCATATATCTGCCAGGCTTTTTCACTTTCGACTCTATGCGGTATGTCGCAGGCACCGAGGCGTGAACATTGTGTCCGTAGTCGTATCCGGCATTGACAACCTTGATGTTCAGCTCTGCTACGGCGGGCTTCTTTGCAAATTTTCCTTTAAGGAAATTCTCTCCCAAGGCTACGTCTCTGTTAAACAGCCAGCACACCAATCCGAGCGCGAACATGTTGCGGCACTTCATGGCAGTTTTGTTATCCACACAATCGGCAGCCACATCCTTAACCATCTGCGTAATTGGGCAAGCAACCACACGGTCGGGATCTATGCCAAGCTCCTCAAGATAATCGTCGGTCTTGAAGTCGGCCTTTTTCAGATCCATCGGTCCGAAGCTGTCGGTGTCGATAATTATTGTTGCCTGCGGTTTGGCATAACGGTATTGAGTTTTCAGTGCCGCAGCGTTCATGGCAACCAGCACGTCGCACTTATCGCCAGGAGTATAAACAGGCCCGCTGCCTATATGTACCTGAAAACCGCTGACACCCGTAAGCGAGCCTTGCGGCGCACGGATATCAGCAGGATAGTCGGGGAAGGTAGAGATACTGTTTCCCACAGTTGCAGAAATTGTAGAGAAAATGTTTCCGGCAAGCTGCATGCCGTCGCCAGAGTCACCAGAGAAGCGGACAACCACCTCGCTCAGTTCCTTTATTTCGATTTCTTCATTCATTGGTATATATATTGTTTATTTAAGTTTCAAATAATTCTGTAGGGCCGTCACATGTAACAGCCCCGCGTTAATATTTAAACGAGCTTCCGCCGAGGAACTCACGCAACAGACTTGTTGGCGGGATGTCGGCTTGCGGAATAGGCTTGAAATATTTCAGGAATTTCAGCAGACGGTAAGCCTCAGAATATTCCTCGCAATTCTCCGGCACCTGCTCAAGCAGCGGCTCCGCCTGCTGTTTTATCACGCCAATCTCGAAAAGCATGGCGGAGTTGAACATTGCGTCGGCATTCTCCTGGAATGGGAATATCCATTTGTTCTCCCCTGCCCTGACACTTGGCCACCGCCTGATGGTCTCACGGGCACTTACTCCACGATATTTGTAGTCGCGTATTATCCGTCGTAGCAGACGGTTATCGGTAGTTGGGATATAGTTGTGGTCGTCGAGCAAAATAGTTGTCAATGCGGAGGCATAAACCTTGAACTTCTGATCTTCTGGAATATGTGCCGTAAGTGCGGGATTAAGGGCATGTATGCCCTCAACAACAAGCACGTTGTTTGGCTCCATTTTCAGTTTGTGTCCGCTCTTCACGCTTTTGCCCGTTTGGAAATCATAGCGTGGCAGCTCAACCTCCTCGCCGTTAAACAGAGCATTGAACTGCTCGTTGATGAGGTCGATGTTCAGTGCATAGATGCTCTCGAAATCGTAGTCGCCCTTTTCGTCACGCGGCGACAGCTCACGGTCAACGAAATAGTCATCGAGCGATATCTGCAAAGGTTTGATGCCGTTGGCGAGCAACTGTATCGACAGGCGTTTGCACGTAGTGGTCTTTCCGCTTGAGGACGGCCCGGCGAGCAACACGAGTTTTACGCTTTTTCTGCCGGCAATCTCGTCGGCTATACGTGAAATCTTCTTTTCCTGCAAAGCCTCGCTGATATTTATAAGGTCTACAGAATGTTGAGCCTCTACAGCATTGTTGAAATCGCCCACGGTTCTTATGCCGAGCAAATCCTGCCACTGGTGATGCTCCTTGAATATCTCGAACAGTTTGTCCTGCCTCGTCATTTCGGGCAACACCGCCGGATTTTCTACCGACGGTATGCGCAACAGCATACCATCATAATACTTATCGAGTCCGAACAGATAAATCTGCGACGTATTTGTAAGCAGCGAGCCATAGTAAAAATCGTAGTATCCGTCAATGTCGTAGTACGTTGTATAAAGCCGTCCGGTGGTTTGCAGAAGTTTTGCCTTTGCCGTGTCGCCAAGTCTGTCAAACAGCTTTATAGCATCCTCCGTAGTTGTCTCATGGCGGCGGATGGGCATAGCTGCGTCGATAATTTCCCTCATCCGTGCCCTCACCCTGTCCACATCGTCATCGCAAACAGGACGGCCTATGCGCAAGTCGCAATAATATCCGTTGCTCACAGGAATGTCGATGATGACTCTCGACTCGGACCAAATATCTTTTACCGCCTTGCAGAGAATGAAAAACAGTGTCCGGGAATAGTTTCTGGAGCCAGACCCCGATGTCATGTCGAGAAACTCAACATCCTTGTTGTGATACAGTCTGTAATGCAGTCCCTCAACTTTGTTGTTCACTTTCGCACATATCGGTCCGAACGGCATTTTAAGATTATTTTCATTAAAAACCTCAGAAAGTGTGCTTCCGATGTTTACTTTTAATAATTTTTTATTATTTTTGCAACGGATTTGTAACATCTGTCTCATTGGCTTGATTTTTTAATTAGATTAGTGATACAGCGGTCAAAGCCTGAATAGCCTTGTTTAACGGCAAAAATACATCGAATAAACGACAAAACAAAGAAACCACCATAAAATAAAGTTAAAATATGTCGATTTGGATTTTTTTTAAGATTATCGGCTCATTGGCATTGCTGATGTACGGCATGAAGTTAATGAGTGACAGTCTGCAGAAAATGGCAGGTGCCCAGTTGCGCCATGTACTCGGAGCTATGACTACTAACAGATTTTTCGGAGTGCTGACCGGCGCTCTTGTCACAGCGTCCATACAGTCGTCTACCGCCACCACGGTGATGACCGTATCTTTCGTAAACGCCGGTCTGCTCACTTTGGCACAGGCCATATCCGTAATTATGGGTGCCAACATCGGAACAACGCTAACGGCATGGATTATGAGTGCAGGTTTCACGTTCAACATTACAGATTTCGTGTGGCCTGCATTTTTTATTGCCATAATCCTTATATATAACAAGAAGCGCGGCATCATAGGCGATTTTCTGTTTGGAATCTCGTTCATGTTTCTCGGACTTGGCACATTGCGCCAGACGGGTATCGACATGGACCTTGCACACATTCCGGAGGTCATAAATTTCTTCTCGTCGTTTGACCCCAACAGTTTCACAACCACCATTCTGTTCCTGCTCATAGGCAGCGTGCTGACCATGTGCGTTCAGTCGTCGGCAGCAATCATGGCCATCACCATGATTCTCTGCTCAAGCGGAGTTCTGCCAATTTATCAGGGCATAGCGCTTGTCATGGGTGAGAACATAGGAACCACCGTAACCTCAAACCTTGCCGCACTCACCGCCAACGCACAGGCCCGCCGCGCAGCCCTTGCCCACATGTTCTTCAACGTGTTCGGCGTAGTCTGGATTCTATGCGTGTTCCATCCGTTTATAGACATGGTATGCGGATTTGTAGGTGTCGACCCACGAAATGTCACCAATCCCGCAGTTCTCTCATTTGTCCTTGCTGCGTTCCATACCACATTCAACATCAGCAACACACTGATTCTAATTTGGTTTATACCATGGATTGAAAAGCTTGTGTGCATGATTATCAAACCGAAGACCGTAGAGGAGGAGGAGGAGTTCCGCCTGCACTTCATCAGCGGTGGTATTATGCAGACCCCAGAACTTTCCATCCTCGAGGCACAAAAAGAGATTATATCATTTGCCGACCGCATTAAACGCATGTTCAACATGGTACAGGAGCTGCTTGAGACAAAGGAAGAGTCTGCGTTTGTGAAACTTTACTCACGCATAGAGAAATACGAGGGCATCAGCGACAACATGGAGATTGAAATTGCCAAATATCTCGACAGCGTGAGCGACAATCACCTCAGCGACGAGTCGAAAGCAAAAATACGCGCCATGCTCCGTGAGATCAGCGAGCTTGAGAGTATCGGCGACAGCTGCTACAACATTGCCCGCACTATGAACAGAAAAATAAAAGGCAAAGAGGACTTTACCGAAAAGCAGTACGGGCATATCCACCAGATGATGCAGCTCACCGAAGACTCACTGACACAGATGAACGTGCTGATGAACGGCAGAAAAGGCAATTTCGACGCAAACCGCTCGTTCAATATCGAGAACGAAATCAACAATTTCCGCAATCAGCTCAGAAGCCAGAACATCAACGATGTAAACAACCATCTGTACACATACGCCATCGGCACAATGTATATGGATATAATCCAGGAATGCGAGAAACTTGGCGACTATGTAGTCAACGTTGTAGAAGCACGTATGGGCACACGCCAGAGAGGAATTTAAAGTCCCCCCTGCCCCCCAGTGGGGGGGGAGTACTGTTTAGAGTTTAAAGTTTAATGCCATTGGCAATAATCGCTCACATTAAACTTTAAACTCTATTTTTTATTATAAGGCATTTTGCATTAAAACTTTAAACTATTAATCTCCCGCCGGGGGCAGGGAGTTTTACGAGCAAGACCCGGAGAACTGCTAAACATCAGTTTCTCCGAGCCTTTTCCATAGTTCGAGGAAAGCCTTATGGCCGACTTTCTTCCCGTATCTCACCTTGACACCGGCGTCTGTCAGCAAGTCGTATGCCTGCTCGCTGAGGTATTCTGCATAAACCTCCACTACTCCGCCTTCGGCAATAATCCTTGCGGCAGTGCGTCCCACAGCCTTATCAGCGAGTTTCGCACCAAGCAATAGCTCAGGCTCCTGAGCTGCAATATTATACAGGTTGCGTACGCCCTGCCCGCCAAAGCATCTTTGACGGCCATCGTGCAGCACCACGAGCGAGTTATTTCCGTTGTTTAGGATATCAATAAGTTGTTGCATCATAATAATTTGGATTTTAGTTGTTGTATCTGTTCGCAAATATAACAAATAAAATCCGAATTGTCTGTAATATATTGAGAAATGTTTTCGTCTACACACCATTTTTTTGTTTTTGGGGCATCACTCCAAATTTCAGATGGATTAAAAAAATTACGTTGCGACTCACCACGAGCCACAACGTAAAAGCCTATGTTTAACTAAAAATCCTTTTTCAAATCAAATGAAGATCTCACGATTTTCATTGTCATCTGTTAAACAATCTTATCAATCTACCTTAAACCTAATAACTAAAAACCTAAATCTATTACTACTAACCTAAACAATCTATTAACCTTTTGACGATGCAAAGGTAGTGACATTTTCACACTTCTGCAAGCTTTTCACTTTCAAAAGCGACGTTTTTCTCCTTTTCTTGATATAAATCAACATTGTGTGCTCGGGCACAACTATAATATTGCTTTTTGGGGCCTCCTTAGCTTTCAACCTATTATGCTTTTCTGTAAATCATACATCAATTAGTGTATTTTTAATGGGAAACACAAACCTGTTTTTATTCTATAGTGGTAATATTGCTGTATGACATTTCAAATCGCGATTGTTTTTTTATAATTCTTTTTGTCAATTCACACTTTTCAATTACTTTTGCATAAATCATCATTTCAAATGAGAGTACTAATTGTAAATACAAGCGAGAATACAGGCGGTGCGGCTGTTGCCGCACGCAGACTTACCGAGGCTCTGATAAACAATGGCGTGTCGGCAAAAATGCTCGTCATGGAGAAGCAGTCCGATAATATCTATGTGTCATCGGCAGGCTCTTGGCTCGGCAAGAACTGGAGTTTTCTTTATGAGAGGCTCATAATCTGGCTAAACGAACATTTCAGCCGCAAAAATCTTTTTGCCGTATCTATTGCCAACACGGGCATTGACATAACCAAGACACAAGAGTTCAAGGAGGCAGACATAATACATCTTCACTGGATAAACCAGGGATTTCTGTCGCTCAAGATTATAAAGAAAATTCTGGCAAGCGGGAAACCAGTCGTATGGACTATGCACGACGTGTGGCCCGCATCCTCTATATGCCATCTCTCCTTAGGCTGTCATCATTATAGCACAGGTTGCGGAAACTGCAAATATCTGCCGGGCGGAGGCTCAAAGAACGACCTTTCAGCCAAGGTGTGGAAGCGGAAGCAGAAACTGCTGAGAGGTAAAAACATAACTTTTGCGGCATGCAGCAAATGGCTTACAGCCGAGGCGCGGCTGAGCGGTCTGCTCACCGGGCACAAAGTTTATACCGTTCCAAATCCTATCGACACCCGGATTTACTGCAAGGGCGACAAGCGTGAGGCTCGTTTGCGTGCGTCGTTGCCTGCCGACAAGCGCATAATCCTCTTCATCGCCCAACGTGCCACCAATCCATACAAAGGTATGGACTATCTTGTTGGGGCTTGCCGGAAAATGGCTGCCGCATATCCAGAAATGAAAGACAACACCTGCGTGGCCATTTTGGGTGGCCATGGCGAGGAGTTTGAGGGCAAGCTGCCTTTCCCGACAATTCCGCTTGGCTATGTAGGCAACGCCCGCCAGATTGTAGATTTTTATCAGTCTGCCGATGTCTTTGTGCTGCCCTCGCTATCCGAGAACCTTCCAAACACGCTGATGGAGGCAATGGCATGCGGTGTGCCGTGTGTCGGTTTCCGTGTAGGTGGAATACCGGAGATGATAGACCACAAGAAAACTGGCTATGTTGCCGACTATTGCGATGCCGACGATTTGGCTAATGGCATACATTGGGTGCTTGACGAGGCCGAAAGTGAGACTCTGCAAAAGGCTTGTGTGCAAAAGGTGCTACACAACTATTCGCAACACAGCGTAGCAGTGAAATACATCGAGATTTACAACGAGGCATGCGCCTTCAAAAATTATCGCTTATGATTAAGTTTACGGTAATAACCTGTACCTACAATGCCGCTGCTGTTTTGCAGCGTACTTTAGACAGTGTGCAGGGGCAGACATATCAGGAGGTGGAGCACATAATCGTTGACGGCGCATCCACTGATGACACCATGGCTATGGCTATGGAATACAAACGGCGCAACGATGACGACGATGAGTCTCTGCACGAGATAACAGTCGTATCGGAGCCCGACCGGGGGCTATACGACGCCATGAACAAGGGATTGCGGATGGCCACGGGAAACTACGTGCTGTTTCTGAACGCCGGCGACACATTCCCGTCCGCCGAGACTCTTGAGAATGTTGAGGCTACGGTTGGCGAGGGCGAGACGTTGCCAGCCGTGCTGTATGGAGAGACCGACATCGTCGACACCAATGGAAATTTTATACGCCACCGCCGCCATGCCGCACCAGCGAGACTCTCATGGCGCTCGTTTATCCACGGAATGCTCGTCTGCCATCAGGCTTTCTATGCCCGTACAGATCTCGCCCGCCAGACACCATACAATCTCGAATACCGCTACAGTGCCGACGTAGACTGGTGCATACGCATAATGAAACTCGGCAAGCAACAGAAACTGCCGATTAGAAACGTAGGAATGGTAGTGGCAAATTTCCTTGAGGGCGGTATGAGCAGGCAAAACCACCGCAACTCGCTAAAAGAGCGATTCTCGGTCATGAGACGGCATTACGGACTCGTGCCGACAGCCATGATGCATCTCTGGTTCGTGGTCAGAGCGATAATAAAAAAATAGGGAGCTAAAAAATGCACAAAAAAAGCAAGCAGGCGTCAAGTGCCAACGAAGCAGGCTTCAAGTGCCTTTGAACTTCATTCCATTGGCACTTGAAGCCTGCTTCATTTTTTTTAGCCGTTTTTCTTAATTTACCTCCAGTGTTGATATATGTTGCATTTCTTATTTACAACTGTTAATTCCAATCATCCCATACATTGAAAGAGTTGTGCTGCTTACTCATTGCGTCACTGTCATCAGCCTCTTCTTCATATACAGGAATATCCTGTGTAGACGCAGCCATCAACGAGCAGGCCGATTCTACTGACTCTATCTCTATTTTAGGAGCAATATATTTCTTTTTCATAATCACTTTGTATTTTATCATTCTATTACATACTTCTTATCATTCACAATATACACGCCTGAACCAAGGTTCTTCAATGCGTCACTAATTTTCACATTGGAGCGTACAACTTTTCCATCTATGCTATAAACATTGACCTTCGTGTTCTTGTCTGATAATGCGTCTTTTATTCCTGTCACATCGTCAAGCTCAAATTTAAACATTTTCGCATCACTACCCAGACCATTCAGATAGCAACGGTATGGATTTACTTTTACCGTTGCACTGCCAACCTTATAGAATCCGAGACCAGTTGTTGCCTTATGGTTTTGCATCACATACGAACCTACAGGAGCGTTCACCTCTTCAAATACTCCTGTCATATATTCCGTAGAGTACGAATCGAACAATGCTTCATAATCACCGTCAAAATGATATTTGCCAGCCGTGCCGGTTATGATATACGGAGTGTTTGCCGTTATCGCAGGAACAGAATTCAACAACAAAGTGTTGTCACCAGATATGCCGTTACACTCATAAACAGTCATACCGTCAGGAATATTACTATTGAACGGCAGTATCAGCGTACCACATTGTTCTGCCGGAATAGTCAGATCCACACCCGGAAAATCCGTTCCGCCAGTGATGACGAAGTCGGAGTATTCCACGTGGTCGAGAATGTTTGCTGTAATGTTTCCATTCTCTCTCTTGACGAACCAACAATCTGACAGCTCTATTGCATATTTCCCGTTGTAGGCAGTCGGTTCAGCAACAAACCTGATGGTAAATAGTTCATCAAGAGGATTGCCATCAATGTCATCAGGATATAACTCTTGATTCAATGAAGATGTACATATAATCTTCACCATACCTTCTTCCGGCATATTGCAAGCGATAGCATGTGTAGAAGTCGCCCGATCGGACAGCTCAATGTCGTTGATGTACTCACGGCCTGATTTGATTTTATGAATCTGGACACCTTTAGGAACTTCAATCACCATGTTGAAGGCGATATAATTAATAGTTGGGTCATTTTCATAAACTTTCAAATCAGTAACTGTCGTTCCATCGGCTGTGACTGTCACGGTTTTATCCATCCAGACCTTCAAGTTCTGGGTTTGAGCAGTGGCCTGCACAGAGTACAGTGCAAGCCAAAGCAATAAAGTCTTAATTGTTTTCATTGTTCTTTTTTCTCAATCGAGTTCGTTTTATTATAATTCTCTTGTTGGTCTCTGCTAAATATTTCTCTTGGATAAGAGAAACATCTACGGAGTTGATGATACCGTCGGAATTGACGTCTGCGGCCAAAACATTCAGAGGAACTGATTCCCCAAGGTATCTGCTTGTGGCCAGCGAGGCATCGAGAACATTCACCAGACCGTCTCCGTTGGCGTCACCTATTTTATATGTGATAAGTTCGACCTCACGTGAGAGTTCTTTCTTCTCGACGTTGCCGGCGGAGTCGGTCGCCAGGACGCAGAAACCGTAGTTGGCATCTGCCGGATACCTGTATTCATACAGACTGTCGGTGATGTCTTCCGCAATCCTTGTCCAAGGTCCGTCCGCTCCCTCCTGCATGTAGAGTTCATATTTCCATACGCCAGAAAGATTGTCCTCACCGGAGAACCGCAATTCCACTATGCTGTCATTCTTTACCGTGTACTTTGTGACGGCACTGCTCGGTGAAATATCATCAATGATGTTTGTCCAAACGGGAGTCATAATGACACCTTCATCATCAAATATGATGGCGGCTTGGTTGTTGATTTCTGTACCGCAAGGCAGGTTTTTCTTTAACTTTATGTCATAGACAAACTCTCCCTGACCGTTTCCGTCCGCATTAACAGGCAGTAAACCGTCCATAGCGTCGATAGTCGGCTCCATTGTCATAGGATCTAAAGATTCCATCAATAGTTTGACTATGCCTTTTGACTGATTATATTCAACTTTGACCTGTGCAATTACATTGATACTTGGACGCAAATCAATTGTTTTAACAAGATTTACGTCTCCATCAAATTCCGTCATCACATGACCAATCTTTATACTCTTTGGTACGAATGTCGCCAGGTCATGCACTGAAGCGTCGATTGTGTCGGTAACAATGATGGTGTGTGCCGCTGCGGTCGCTATTTCCGGGTCGTTCTCAAATTCGATGGTGTAGCTGACGTCCACAAGTCCGTCCTTTATGTGCTTGCTGCCGGATTCGGCGACATATCCCAGGATGTCATTCGGGTCGCCGGGATTTAATATTTCTATCGGCTCCGGTTTCGGCTGGGGATGCTCATCCTCTGCGTTGTGCTGTCTTCGTTGCCACAGCCGTGCGAGCCAGTGGCTTGGCGATGTCGGATCGTCGAATATCTCCTCTGGCGTCTCCATCCTGTGTATATGACTGACTGAATTATAAGTCTCTGTGCTCGGGTCAATGCCGCATGCCTCCAGACGTGCCATGTCACCGTAGTGTGCGGCGCCGTTCACGATGCCACCGATCAGATGGGCTGCGGTGTTGGCGTTGCTGGCAACGGTCGTAGCGGCACCGATAGGACCTTTCATGTCCCTCCAGCAAGCCCGCTGCATGACTTTTGCGGGAGCGCCGTCCGTCCCTTCATAACCTAACTGATCGTAATATCCGTATATCGAAGGGATGTTGGTCAGCGTGTCCGGGGTCGCGTCGGGATGGTTGAGGGCCTTGCCTGTCCATGCGTACAGGTTGAACTTTGTATGACTCGGAGCAGTGATACCGAGTGTATATTCCACCGTCTCGTTCGGCGCAATCTGCGGGATGAACAGGTTCATCACGGCCGCAGTCTTGCCTGTTCCGACGAAATTGTCGGTGACGAGGAATGGCGTATATCCCTCCTTCTCGGATATGCTGTCGATGGGGATATAGAAGTTTTCGAAGTTCACCTTCTCCACAATATTGATATTGTCGTAGGCAATGTTGATGGGAAGATAGAGCAGGCCGACATTGCTCTTGTTGGTTACGCTGATTTTCACTGGATAAGGCCGTGCGAGGCTGCGCAGATACGATATCTTCACTTCTGGTTCCTCCCATACACCTTTCTTCAATGTGATGCCGTTGGCGATGACCATCGTGTCTTTTTTGCCCTCGTCCTCAAATTGCAGCACAATATCGTAGTCTCCAAACTCCTCTTCGCCATAAAGCAGGAAGCGCAGAGACATTTCAGATTTTGTATTGACGATTATTGAGTCTGGTGTGATGTCGCATTTGTCTGAATGCAGATAAGCCTTGACAAGTTTATCATATCCGTTTCCAAAGAAAGACATATCAACAATACTTTCTCCAAGCACACCTATTTCATTCGGTGTGTACTCCAACACGGCATACTTGTCGATGTGCTGATAGTCGACGGAGATATTGCTGCCGTTGGTGCCTTTCACGTCATGCAGGGCGAGATAATAGGTTCCGTCCTCGTACGCATGGCAACCATTGAATTTTACAGAGGCTGCTCCAGATGCAGAATAAACTTCCTTGCCTGACGGCGAGAAGAGCTGGAGGGTGCACGCCTGGTCAGCCTTGAAAGCAAGACTGTCACCAGTCAGGGCAGTAACAGCATACCAGTTAATTCCATTGTCGGCAGGTTTTGCCGATGTCTTACGCACATCGGAAACAAGCTGTGCGATGTCGGTCACAGGCTGCTTTACGGCATAGTCCACATATTGACGAGTCATTTCCGCTACACGACCTGATACATCGTAGAACTGCATGTGCAAATCATTCTTGGCATATATTGCAGGTGTGCCGTCTTCCGTCTCGAAGTGGAAGCATGAGCTGCGTATGCCGCACGACTCCACCGGCAGCAGTGTGATAAGGTTAAACGGATCTGTACGCTTGTCCAATTTTACCGTATGCGCAATGTCCTCTCGATCGTTCAGCCAATATTTATAACTCATAATACCAGGACCGCCGACAGGAGTTTTCATGAAGAAAGCAGTAGAAACTTTTGTCGATGTACCAGTCTCGCTTGTCAACATGTAGGTAAGCCGGTGAAGACCGTCCTCAAGTGAGGCTACATCAATGTCAAAATGATAGAGTCCGTTGGAAACAACGCCAGCCTCGGTATTGAAATTGTCGCCGTCAACGTTGTAGAGCAGTTTCATGTTGGCATACTCCGACGCTGTAGTGCTGCGGAAGAAAAATTGTTCCGACACGTTGGTTGCCGCACCACTCGGAGTAACAGCCTGTATCTGAATACGATGAATGCCATACGGCAATTCTGCGACATCAAGATTCCAATTCACGACACCACCCGATGACGGCACACGCTCCTGATGATAGAGTCGCCCATCAATGAAACACAGACATGTCATGTAACCCACGCCGTCAGTCTGCGGCACTTTTATGAACAAGGCTGTCTGTGGCTTAGATGAATCTTTCTCTCCAGCCGCCTGAAAATATGCAACATGAAAACCGTCGGTGAGTGCCGACACGTCTATCAGAGTTTGTCCACTAATCAGTTGTTGACTACCGGTTGCATCGTTGTCAAACCAATAAACTATAGGAATATCGGCTGTGGTTGACTTCTGGAAATAACGCGTAACAGGAGCACTCCACAATCCGTCGGCATCTTTCACCTGCAGATGAATGGAGTGCATAGCACATGACAATCCGCTAAGGTCAGTATCTATATGCCATTCGGCTGATGCTGATGTTCCCGTCTGCGAATTGGCATCGTCACCATCGAACCAATATCGGTATTCGTAGCCGCTTTGTCCCCATGCCACCCAGTGCAGACATAGAAACAAGGCGAATAAAATATATCTTCGCATAAGCTAATTGTTCTGTTTTTATTCTGCGGAGTTCACTTGAATGTCCACGCTCAGTTTTCCGTCGGCAGTAGACTTGGCAGCAACATTGCACTTAGTTATCTGCGGATTTGACGGAGTTGGGTCGAACGGCAAGTTTCCACCATATATACCCACCTCGGTCGTACCGTCCATGCTGTGATACTTCTCCTTGGCAGCATCTGTCAACTCAAATTTCTCGTTGTCGAGCTGCCCGAGGTACCCACCTTTGTAGGTCTTAAAAATATCAGACGTATTGGCCATTGAATTTGTGGAGTTGGTAATGTTATCGAACAAAGCATTATTAAGTCCTACACAATTATAAGCTGTCGCGTTGCTTGGTAATCCAACATTATAAGAATATATAATACTATTTTTAAATGAAGACGAATATATATAATCATAACTACTGATATATATAAAACAATTTACAAATTCAAATATGGAACTTGTATTAGATTTCACACATGGACCACCTATCACACTATTTATACATGATGCAGAACAATCATCATACAAAGAAAAGCGACTTGCAATCCTGCAATGGATAAAACTTACGTTCTTTAGTTTTCCAGGTTTACTACCATCGTATGAGAATTCTTTGAACCTACATTTCAAAAACATCGCATTTTTTAGCGTTGATGTAGAATAACGTACGTAATCATTATTATATAAGCCCTCCATCGTCAGTCGCTTTGTCACCGTGTCGTTAATATTGATAGTAATATTTCCCGTGATAATAGTCGGCTCGGTCTGCATTGTAGAGTCAATACCCATTCCAGCGCCACGCAGAGTGATAGCCTTAGTAATACCGGTGGACAGAAACGAACCTGATGACAGGGTGATAACGTCGCCATGGTCGGCAGCAGAATGGGCCTCACGGAGAGCCGTGGCACCATAGAATGTACTGATTGTGCCCTCATGATTGAGAGTGGCCAACAGAGAACTTTGGGCAAATGCCGAAGTTGTACCCATTAAGGATACGAACAATGAAATAAAAAACTTTTTCATGATTTTTGAGTATGTTTATAAGTTACTTGTTTAGCCTATAAACACCCCTAATTCGGCAATTTCTGTCATTTTCGCTTATATACAAAAAAGGCGTAGGTGTCTGTTTCTGCCCATCCTGGGAACACAGGCCTTCGCATTGCCCCACCCACACAGGATAAGCAACGCAGTTAGCCCACGCCAGTACGATATATATACAAACGCTCCTATATAGCCCATATAACTCCACATTCACCACACTTCAATCACGGAATGCGGCATCATGTGTCGTCACACAGAATATAGGGCACGAGATAAATCGCACCACGTAGACATTTTCGTTGCTGTTGCCTGTTGTGGGTGTGAAGTTGCGAAGTTCGTGTTCCACAAAGACAAACGTTCGAAAACGTCTTCTTATGTAATAAGACCGCCCGCTCACCCCTTGGGGCTAACTAAGCGGTGCTGCAAAATTAGTGAAAAACAGAGTATCTACAAAATAAAAGCAGAAAAACTTTTCTATTTTGTTGTTTGGTGTATGCAAATCTGGCGTTATGACAGAGCAGACACCGATATGTGAGACAAAAATGTGCAATCAAAAAAATACCTGAGTCCATTTTTGGTGGACTCAGGTATTAACTTAATGCGGTATTTTGAACTTCAATCCAAAATACCGCATTGATATTTGTTATCTGCCTACGGCAATTTTCTTTCCGCCTTTTATGCAGATACCTTTTTGTGGAGCGTTGAGCCTTATTCCCTGCAAAGAGTAGACAGGCTCATCGTTTTTTTCCTCAACCTCCTCAACACCCTTAATGGATGTTGTCTGGTCTTTCAGATATTCAACATAGTCGGGAAGGTAATATCCTACGTGTGGCGGCTGGTTGTAAGCAGCGTTCTGCCATGCTATGCCCATACGGTATGTATGGTCGTGCATTAGTGTCGGCACACGATAAGTTGTAGCTATGTTGGTTGTGAAGATATTGAGTGTGCATCCGTCAGAAGAGTCCCAAAGAATTATCTCCTCACGCCAGTCGCCAAGGAAATCGGCGCTCAGGTTTGGAGTTTTCTTTGTACTGTTGCACGAATTGGCACTGCAATAATCGTAGAGTGTGACAAGCCTTGTCATGCCGTTTCCGTTCCATGTGTCCATGGTGTTGCCGTCAAGCAGCTCGTCATAAAGGTCACCGTTCCAGTAGCACCTGAAGTTTAGCGAGGCGCCTTTTTCGCTTACCACCTCATTGGCGGCGTTTCTCTGGCTTCTGTCGTTTGACGAGGCAAACTCATAGCCTCTGCTGGAAGGAATAATATCGGCAGCAATGCCTCGGCCGTTATCACTCGAGCCTGTCGCCGAGCATATAATATCGCCAGTAGCGGCATCGTGCAAATCCCATCCGTAAGGTGATTCCTCATGCACGGTGAACACCTCCATACCAGGCCTGTCGGGGGCTATATCGCCAACATGTATGGCATCTCCGTGTCCGTAACCTGTAGAATACAAAAGCATTCCATCGTTGTCGAGAGCCGATGCGCCAAATGTAATCTCATCACATCCGTCGCCGTCGTAGTCGCCTACACTGAGGTTGTGGTTTCCGTTGCCGTAACAGGTTCTGCTTCCACTAATCTTTCCCTTAGGAATAGGAGCATTGTAGGTTACGGTATTGCCGTCTTTCGTCACCTTATACTTAGTTTTGGTATCAGAGGCATGCAGCCATTTTGTTTTCAGCTCAGTGCCGTCGAAGTCTACAGCCCATGTATAAGAATAAGTATAATAGCCTCTAACCATCACAGCCGAAGGATTTGCGTCAGGTCCGTCGAGATATGCCACGGCAGCGAGATAGCGCTCACCGCGGTTGCCATATTCCTTGTCGTTCTTTCCTGAGCGGTCATCCCAGTTTTTGGTCCAGCCAGCATCGCCGCCAAGTCCTCCGTTTCTGTTAGGATTATAGAACACGGTGTGTACAGCCTTTCCCGTAGTGCCCTCAAACACAGTGAGCCACTCCTGTCCGCCAGTCACCTTGCCGCTTGAGTTTCTCCAATCCTTAGTGTTGTTGACAGCCTTAATCACATTGTCTGTGGCAGCCTCGCTGACAAAGTTTCCCTCGCCATCCTTGCTTCCGGCAGCAGTTTTGCAGATAAGCTCGGCCTTGCCGTCGCCGTCAAAGTCGTAAACAAGGAACTGGGTGTAGTGTGCTCCGGCCCTGATATTCTGTCCGAGGTCTATACGCCACAATTTCTCTGCCTTATCGGAACTGAGATTAAGCTTATAGGCGTCAAGATACACATTGCCGGTATATCCAGACTGCGAGTTGTCGTGTGAGTTAGATGGGTCCCACTTTACTATAAGCTCATAAACGCCATCTCCGTCAAGGTCTGCAATTGAGCAGTCGTTAGGAGAATATGTATAGTCCGAGCCTCCTACCGTGCCTCCGGCAGGACGGTCAAGAGTCTGGCTTTTGTAGATACTTGCCCACGGGGTCACAGCCTCTGTGCGGTCTACCTCCTGTCCGTTTACCTTTGCCACAATCTCATAGCTGCTTGTTGCCGCGCCGTAAGTATCGGTAAAGTTTGTTACGGAAAGGTCTTTTTTGAGTACACTTCCGTTTCTTACGACATCGAATTTTGTCTGCAAGTTATCGGTACCGAGAAATCTCCAGCTCAAGAATATTCCATTGCCCGAAGATGCGGGCACAGCCACAGGAGCACGGCCTATTTTCTCCATCTGCGATACAGGTGTGTAGAAAAGGTTAGTGTTGCGTCCCTCGGTAAGGCCGTCGGCAGGCACGTCGGCAGGGTTATAGTCATAAAGTCTTAATGTCCAGACAACCTGCTTGCCCTTAGGTGTGAAAGTCAACGTGCCCGTAGCAGCCTCGGCAAGAGTTACGGAGCGTGTCACAGGAACAGTTTTCCCGTCAGAGGTTTTCTGAGGAAATACAATTGCCGTTGGCGAAAACTCCTTACCGTTAAGCTCGGCAAGATAGCTGTCGACCTCGGCATAGTTGTCGTAGCCGTAAATCTCCACATGCTTTACCGGCACACCTGCGGGAAGCGTTATCGTGTATTGCACGTCGGCGGAGTATTTTATGCCTCCGTTAGCGGCCTGGTATGTTTTGCCGGCATCTGAAGCCATAACCGAAAAGCCTCCCTCGAAATTCCATGGCCCTACAGTCCCTGACGCAGCCGTACAGGTTGATGCAGAAAGCTCATAGATAGTGTTTGCCCGCACGCACATGGCTATACAGGCTAACAATGCTGTGAATAGTAGTTTTCTCATAATTATTTAGTCAATTGTTATATACGGTTTTTCTGACATTCTCATTCTGCCTGCGGCACAATCTTTACAAGGAACAGGTTCACCGACTTGTTCTTGGCAAGAGTATGCAGGCCGGCACTGAGAGTTGTTGTGTATGTATTGCCAGTTCCTGTAATCTTGTTTCCGTCAATTACCAGCGATGCTGTTTCCGAAGCTCCAAAATAGAACGTAACCTCAGATGTGGCGGCAAGAGTGAATGATACCGATGTAGACGTCTCCATCTTCAGACAGGTGCTGTATGTCACACCGTCTACTGTTATCTCTCCTTTTGAGCTGCTGCCGTTTCCCGTAACCGTAAATGATGACGAAGAAGGCTGGCCGTCGGCGCCAAACGACACGAGCAGTGTCTGCGACGGGTCGACAGGGGTCTCGGGATTGTCTGGGTTGTCTGGTGTCTCAGGATTATCATCCCCATTGTCTTCTGCGCCAAATAACCCAACAAGACTGGTCTTGTAAGACTGTAGGGCAGTCTTTAAGGCACTGTTTACAGCATAGTCGGCATCATCGGTCGTCTGGTTGAAAGTCCACTGGAAGTCGCCATGGCCCAGCCTGCCTGCGCCATAATAGCCAGTCACTTTCTCCGGAACCTCAGAGGCGGGACAAGGCTGATAACCATACATGAGGTCATCGTCGGTATCGAAATTGTTGTATGGTGTGCCACCATGATTTGTGACTATTGTCTGCGGCACCGTCTCAAACCTGTTTGCCGCCTCATACGCATCGAAACTCGACGGATTATCCTGCCATGACGTGTAGTTTTTCTTGCTGAGCCCAGTCATTATGTTTGCGAAAGACTTTATGAAACCGCCATCCTCGCCAGAGAAAGTTGTCTTTACCGAACCGCTTGTCGGCTCAGGATCATGTCCCTGACGCGCCATAAGCATCGGATACTTACAATTTCTGAAATAGTTTGCCTCAACAAATGCGCTTGCCCCCATCGTTGTACCGACACCGTATTTTGCATTTCCATCATAGTAGTTGTTCCAGAGATGCACGGTCATAGTACGTATACGCGGGTGTCTTGAGTCGCTGTGGTCAAACCAGTTGTCGTGATAACTGATATAGTTTGGCCCACTCTCAGATGTCATTCCGCACAGTGAGGACTTTCCGCTGTCAAAGAAATGGCACGACGATATAGTGATATACTGAGAGTTGCCCTTCAGGTCAACAGTTCCGTCGCCTTTCGCCTGATCAGAGTCACTTCCGGCATTGCCATAAAAAAGATCAAGATTGTGAACCCACACATGCCTGTTCTTCGTATCGATTGATATGGCATCGTCCATACACAGCATATTGGCGAAATTGCGCAACTCCACACTTACGGCATTACGTACGAGAATACCGAAACCCGAAAGCGTAGCATCGTCTCCAATGCCCTCTATCGTAACATTCAGAGTTGTATATCCAGAGTTTCCTTTTAGCTGCAGTCCCTCTGCCGAGCTGCCAAGAGTCCCCATATCTTCTTTTTTAAGCAGTCCTATCACCCTGACACACAGTGGAGTCGAGGCCAAGGTTCCCTTGCTGTACGAGGTGAGCAGCGGCTGCAGACTGGCGGCATTATCTTTAGTTATATACACCACCTTGGCGTTTTTCTTCAAAGTTCCATCATTGTTGTAGGCTCCAATCCCTTCTGTACGTCCGAAATGGGCATATCCCTCACGGCTGTATGGCAGCACTCTCAGACCATTTGCCACAGAAGCGGCCCCCTCTGTGCCGTCTTCCGATACGGGTACTACCTTTATGCTGTAATTGCCGGCCTTAAGCCCCACAACATCCACGCGCCCGTATGAGCCGTAGTTTCTGACAAGCTGTGCGTCAACCTTTGTGTAATCAGCATCGTCCTCACATTTTACATAAGCGTTATATTCCTTTGCGCCTTCCGCAAGCACAAACTTCGCATACAAGCTCTCGTGCCATCCGCGCGCCTCTATAATGGACGACGCACATACAGCCCCGCACGCATCTTCCCTTGAGCCTATTGCCACAACCTTATCCCTGTACACATCCGTACCGGCAGAAGTGGTCACGGTGACAGTGTTTGTATCATCGTCAATATCAAGCGATGTCACAGCAGCCTCATCATAAAGACGCTGTGTGCCGTCGGCGAAAGTCAAAACCACCGACATCAGCAGTGACAAAATACTATACATAGCTATTTTCCCTTACCGTTATTTAACCACACGTTTCTTGTTTCCCTGTATGACCACACCCCTATGCGATGTTTTGCCCACAGCCTTTCCATCAACGGTATAGCATTTCCCGTTTCCCGCACGCTCAACTTTAGGCATGGTGACAGCCGTAGCCGCCATATTTTTTATATATATGGCAAAGGCTGAGCGGTCGGCAGTCTGCGTGGTGCCATCGCTATATGTTATGTGTACCTTTGTACCTTGATAAGATACTGTTTTTACATTTTTATCTACCCTATTGCCGTCAACGACAACAACCTGCCTCTGTCCGGCATAAACAAATAACGCCGACAAAGCAAAGAATATGGAATAGTACAACCGTTTCATATCAATAATTTGTTTTATAGATTTTTGCAAAGATAGCACAAATTTCTTTATGAGCTATAATGAGATAAGTTAAAAACAACGAAAACGTTTTCATAGCTCATAACAATACCTGTGCCGGCTGTGGCTTGAAATCATCTGTTATAAAATCAGACGTAAGCCCCACAACAGCCGCTCATCGGTATAAAATCAGAAAGGTCTGCCGTTAAAGACAGACCTTTCATCCTGGCAAATTGCCCATGTGTAAGTTTATTCATTCTTAAGGTGAAGCGTCTCACTTTCCGAATTTTGCAGCCTGCTGCTGTATCAACTCAAAATCATTGAAGTAATCGATGCGCATGGCATGCCTTACCTCGTCCATGGTACTGGCGGCTGTCTCACGTGCCTTTTCTGTGCCCTTGCGCAGAATGTTGTATATCTCCGGAATATCCTTTTCAAACTCCGAGCGGCGCAGTCTTATAGGCTCAAGCATATTATTAAGTATAGTGTTTAGGAACTTCTTGCAGTTCCCGTCACCTATTCCGCCCTTAACATACTGTGCCTTCAACTCATCGAGACAGCTGAACTCGGGCCAATAGCTGGCAAAGTCATCATCGGTGCAGAATGCCTCAAGATATGTGAACACCGCATTTCCCTCAAGATGCCCTGGCTCATCCAGGCTCATGCGAGGCTCTCCGTTCGACATTTTCTTGACCTTTTTCCACACTTCTTTCTCCGAGTCGCTAAGATAAATGCAGTTTCCAAGGCTCTTACTCATTTTTTCCTTGCCGTCTGTGCCTGGCAAACGGCGCGCCGTGGCATTCTCGGGCAACATAATCTCAGGCTCTACGAGTACAGGCGCGTATGTCTGATTAAATCGGCGGACAAGCTCACGGGTAACCTCAAGCATTGGCTCCTGATCCTCGCCGGCGGGCACTGTGGTTGCTTTGAAAAGCGTGATGTCGGCAGCCTGTGACACAGGATAACAGAAGAAGCCAAGCGGAATGTTTGCCTCAAAGTTGCGCATCTTAATCTCTGTCTTGACAGTAGGATTGCGCTGCACACGGCTCACGGTGATAAGATTCATCAGATAAGTGGTAAGCTCTGCAAGCTCTGGTATGCCGCTCTGAATGAAGAGAGTACATTTCTCTGGGTCGAGTCCTGCTGACAGATAGTCGAGAGCAACCTCAACGATGTTCTGCCTGATTTTCTCCGGGTTGTCGGCATTATCGGTAAGAGCCTGTACATCAGCCATAAACACAAACATCTTGTCATAGCCTCCGGCATTCTGAAGCTGTACACGCCGGCGCAGACTGCCCACATAGTGTCCCAGATGGAGCTTTCCCGTTGGGCGGTCACCTGTAAGAATTATCTTTCCCATTTCTATATTTATTATTTTTTACTTATTATCTTTATTCCACAGAATTATTTATTGTTTGCAAAGGTAGTGCAAACGAATGGAATAAAAAAGAAAATTCGCATTTTCTTTCTTATTTCCGAGTACAGCCTACCTTATTCAAAGGTAGTGCAAAATTTCGGTTAAGCGAAGAGAATGCAAATGAATTTGTATTCTTGAGC
>OGLR01000264.1_pt1 | contig 29056 bp, 25 predicted proteins | sample 1572931 | NCBI WGS metagenome assembly OGLR01 (sample SAMEA2581997, study PRJEB24529) | metagenome | biome: Human gut stool | place: China | collected 2011 | reverse complement strand
CTAAACGAGCCGTCTTTGCGGCGCCAAATTTCCTGACTCTGGGTGTATTCATCAATATCACCACTTGTACTCCCTTTTGTTTTCCACTTGGTTCCATTCAACTGTGAGGTTGATACTGTTACTTGCGCCATGCTTATTGAGGCGGCTGCCATAAACAATCCTGTTAATAATGTTCGTAATATCTGCATCTGTATGGTACTTTTATGTTATTAAAAAATATATATCCATCCATTTCATGTATCATACTACCTCCATATACACATATCTGCTTCATAATACCCTTCTTTGGGACTAAGAACGAGTGGCGTGGAGTATCTGAATGTGCTTATCTTGTCAAACATATCCGCCAGTTCTTTAGGAGTGAATACATTTAAAAGACTGACATTCGATTTTATTCGTGTACAAATAACATGGCCGTCATCTGTGATTATTGTTCTGACAAATATACCCATATCCTTAACTGTCAGCCTTCTTTTGTTGTTGGTAAACAAATCTTTACAGTATTGAGCCAAGTTCTTAGCCTCCTGCCTACGCAAGGGGTCGTTAGTCCAAGCTGGAGTTGTTGCAAGCCCAACTTCATCGTAAGCCTTTTTGGTATTCTTTATATTTCTCGCCTTTTCGTCATACACATTTATTGTATAATAATACAAATCGTATTTCGATACGTGGTATTCTGTAACAACTCTATCCCCGACCGTTTCTTTTCTGATATCATCAGCGAGACAATATTGCTGAAAGAACATAAATGCTATGACACATAAATAACGAAAATGACACTTAATATAAGTGTTAAAATGGTTTGTAACCATTTGTAATGATATTTTTTTCATTTTGCAATAATTTATCTATTTTCTTTGAAACCTAATAAATTTAATATATCTCTCCAGTTCCAGCAATAGTTAGGATTATGATATTTGTAATAAAGAGATCGGCTATCCGAGCCGTTATTCTTATCTTTATTTTCCCAATAATTTCTGAAGTATTCTGATAATTCCACATGGTTCAAGTTGTTTAATGCGCTAAAAAAATCAGGAGTGTACGTCACAACTCCATCAGTATATTTGCAGCAATTTACAACCCAATCTGTGAATACATCCCAAATACTATGGCCTTTTAATCCAGAAGCTGTATAATCCACTTCTCCTATTGCTGTCATAAAAATATAATTTACGACATAAGCCTCATATTCATTGTCTGAGCCACAAATATCATAATTCAAAATACCAAGCTGGTCTTGTATGTAATGTATCAGTTCGTGGACTACACCTCCAGGTGTGAAATCTGAATTCTTAGGAAGTATAAGACAACCAGTTTTAGGATTATAATGACAATTTACATCTTTATCACTAAATTTTATTTTACCTTCTTTTTCAAGCTTTTCGATAAGCTTTCTTATAGTCTTGCTTAGTTGTTTAGCAAACTCAAGTTCTTGTTCCGCTGTATAGCCGCTATCAGATGGTGGCTCTGGAGTATCTGCGACATCGTCAAACAACTTGTCGTTGTCTTGGCCAAAATTTCCATAGCCAGAGTCATTCCATATAATAATGGTTTCTCCGCCAAAGCCACTGTTTCCTCCACCATACGAGCCATTACATCCAGCTCCCGGACATGTGCACTGGTCTTCTGGCTGTCCGCAAAAACAGCAATGACCATTTATTATATTGTCATCGTCATCATCACTGTTATTACTCTTGGGGTTGTAATAATCCCAACATACAGTGGTGTATCTTAAATGTGCGTCAAAAGCATCATCGTCTCTAAATGATTGCTTGCAGCATTCGCACTTCACTTTATGCTCAGCCGTCACATCCACGTCCGGTAACCAGTATTCCCCGTTCTCGAAGGCGAAATTCTGTGCTTTGAGGGTAAATGCGTCACCGGAGCCTATTAATGGAAGCAAAGTTAGCAAAAATATTACTATTCCTAATATCTTTCTCATCAGTTGTCTCCTTTTTTAACAATTATTGTACGAAGAACCTGCTTTCCAGCAGAGATGTTCAGTACATGATATCCCGGTCTTATGCCAGGACTAAGCGTGACTTTGTGTTTCCCAGCCTCAAATGTGCCAAGGCTTTGCTGCCAGATCATCACGCCAAACTTGTCGAACACCCTTGCCGTGACAGCGGCATTCTCCCGCAGGTTGAAAATAGCATCAAACTGAGAGTCAAACGGGTTGGGGGCTATGGCTATATATCCGTCAGCACTGGCGTTGCCATTGTCTGTTTTTCCGTATGCCCCACGGTATAGTTCCATATACATCGGTCTCTCAGGCTCACGCTGCGGCAGGGAATAGAGAGAAAGTCTGCCACGTATTCTGTCGTTCCATACCAATAAATTTGTGAACGTGAATGGTAATATCCCACGTTAGAAAACTGTAGGGCCGCTATGTATAGCGGCCGCAATTGAAAAATGTAATCACATATAGGCCAATTATTGCTTGCGGCCGCTATAAATAGCGGCCCTACACCCTTTCTCGTTCACAAATTTATTGGATTATAACTATTTAATTCCGCCAACGGGTATGATAAGTTAATATCATTAACTGCATTTTCCACAATAAAATCCTCCTCCCCCAGATTTATCGGGTGAGCCTGCAATTCTTAATGTTCATTATTAGGCTCTTCTCGACAGCAAAATTACTGTAAAATATTTAATTCGCAGTAATTTTGTGCCGAGAAATCATACCTAACTTACATTATTCATACGTTGCTTTTTTACCACAGAGACACAGCGAGCACAGAGTTTATATACAGCAATAACGTTCACGGTGATGACACCTACGGTATCAGGAGGACACCGAGAGCCTTGCGGAGTAAATCTCTGTGCCTCTATGCCTTTAGGCATAAACTCTGTAAACTCACTGTAATTTAATTTTTACGTCAAGAAGACTCTATGCACTCAGTGTCTCTGTGGTAAAAAATACGTTTTTTCGCAAGAGAACCGACACGAAGCCAGACAAAGGGCATTTGCGAAAATCAAAAAGTTAACCAATGTGAACGTCTAAAGGCTAAACGCCTGAAAAACAACCATATATGCAAAATCCGTATTTTCGCAAATGATTTAGGCTTATGCTGTTGGGGGCTTGCACCTAATTATAAGAGAAAATTTGGAGTAATATTGGGAGGCGGGCTGTAGGCCCAAAAAGCGCACAGCCCAGGGCAGAGCGAAGCGGCACCCTGGGTTCGCAATTAAGGTGTGAGAAATGCGCCCTGTAAGGGCAAAAGCGTTAATTATCAAACAGATACATTGGCTTATTTACGCTTTTGCCCTTACAGGGCGCATGGATTGTTATTTCGTTATTCTCCCCAGGGTGCCGCTTCGCTCTGCCCTGGGCTAAGTGCCTTATGCCCCTCCAGGGCGCGCTGCTTGAGATTTCTACACAAAATACAACAAATCTAAGTGCAAATAACATAAACGGGTCTTAATCCCGCTTATCAGGAAATTCTCTTAAACCATCCTTACCCTGACCAAGCCCAGCCCGAAACACCGTCTTAACAAACCTGAAAACATTTTACTTCAAACTCTAAACATTAAACTTCATATTACAGATACAATACCGCCTCGTTGCCCTCATTGAAAAGGAGGTCGAGAATAGAGAGATTGGGCTGAAATCCATGCTTCTGGGCGAATACCTGATAATATGGCTTCGGAGAAAATTCATTGTCAGCAATAGGATGCTTGGGACGGATTACATCACGGAAATCAGCGCCAACGATGTTGGCGGAAAGGCTTGAAAGTTTTTCAGACGGTATGTATTCGCCAGAAAGGGATATGCTGGGAGAAATATCGAGCAACTCGCACATTTTGGCGGTTATCTCCATGTTGAAGTCGAGAAGATATATCCACTGCTTATCATAAAACGGGCGGATATCGTCCTCATAATATTCGAAGAACGGACTCTCGCCGTATGCCGACACCAGTGCGTTCCAGTGCTGATGCCGCCAGTTGCCGTGACTGCTAATTTTAACATCGCGCATTGGCTGTTTTCCGTCGGGCGATGATGACGGCTCTACTGGAATTGACAATGTTTGAACGCCCTGTGTGGCCGATATTACACAACGGTTACGGTAAGTCTGCTTTATAAAATTATCGTGCTGCTCAATGACAACATTTTGGTACCTGAAAAGTTTCTGATACCATTGCACGGGGCCGAAATATGTTGATGAAAGAAGTACGGAAGTCATATATAAAGGAAAAATGTATCACCAAATTCGCCACGCCTTGCCGAGCATCTCGTGTTTCTGTACGAGCAACTCAGCGTTCCCCACATCGAGCATATAGGTGTGGCAATCAGAACTGTTGCACCTGTTGCAGCACTGGCGGGGTATGATATATCGTGTGCCTTTGACCAGAACCGAGTCACCAGGTATGGCTTTTATCCGTCCTATGTTTTTTGTATCCTTGCCGAACACCACTACATCGCCACGCCGCAGGTCTGAGCACAGCCAATGAAGCGCACCTACACGGTTGCCTTTTTTTATGTCATTGCCGACATCTACGGGCACCGTGTAGATGGTAAATACATAGGCGCGAATGGCGAGCATTATCACTGTCGCCACCAATAGCGCCACAAACGTTTTGAGCGCCTGGTTCAATTTTTTTATTTTATATTATCTACAATATTGAAGAGTCTGCCCCAGCGTATTCCGCCAAAGCCTCCACGGTCTGGATCACTCGACCACCAGATGAATATTGGTTTGCCCACCACATGGTCTTCAGGCACAAAGCCCCAATAGCGTGAGTCGGCAGAGTTGTGGCGGTTGTCGCCCATCATCCAGTAATAGTCGAGCTTGAAAGTGTAGCTGTCGGCAAGTTTTCCGTTGATGTATATCTGTCCGTTCCTCACCTCGAGCTGATTGCCCTCGTACACTTTTATAGGACGCTCGTAGATAGCTATGTTGCTCATTGAGAGATGAACAGACTCGCCCTTCTTCGGAATCCAAACAGGACCGTAATTATCTCGTGTCCAACCTGTTACGGCATTCTGCGGATAGAGTGTGCCTGAATAAATATCCTTGTCTGTAACCATGCGTATGGCTGATACAACCCCACGTCTCTTAAGCTCTGAGGCCGCATGTTTGGTAAGTGGCAGATAGCCGTCGAACTGTTGAAGGATAGAGTCATTCAGAATGTAATGGGCATCAACATCGTAGCCACGGAGTCTTGACAGCGACTGCACGTCCTCATTAGTTATGCCAAGCTCCTTGCGCATGTCGTCATAGCGCATGTCGAGGAAATCGACCATAGACATGTTTTTCAACTTTATGAGGTATGTATATTGCACGTTGTCGGGCTCTTTATTGGCTTTTCCGTCAAGGTACACTATTTTTTCCTTAATCTGCAATGTCTGTCCTGGCAGACCCACGCAACGCTTCACATAGTTCTCGCGGCGGTCGGTAGGGCGTGAGTCTATGTTTCCGAACTGAACAGGATTGTTGGCAATATAATTGCGGCCGAGCTGATAAATATTGCTGAAATAGCCATATTGCTGAACTGTGTTGAGGTCGTAAACAGTTGGCGCATCAGGATTTACCTGACGGTAAATATCCTCGCCAAAACCATAGCACATGGCATAATAGTCGTTGGCGTAAGCCTCCTCGGTAAGAATAGAGTCGCCGGCCGGATAGTTGAACACTACGATGTCGTTGAGTTTAACGTTGCCAAGACCTTTTACACGTCGATAGTCCCAATGAGGGTATTCAATGTAGCTCTTACAATTAAAAAGCGGCAAGGTGTGTTGTGTCATAGGCATTGTCAACGGAGTCTGCGGAATGCGCGGCCCGTAGCTTACCTTGGACACAAAAAGATAGTCACCAGTGAGAAGACTTTTCTCAAGAGACGATGAAGGAATTACGAAGTTCTGGAAAAAGAAAATGTGGATGAAATATACTGCTACAAGGGCAAATACAATAGCATCTACCCACGACATTATGAATTTAACCGGTCCCTCAGAGTCTTTCCACCACTGCCAGCGGATTTTCTTTGTTATATAAACATCATAGATGAACGGAACCACCAGCAGTCCCCACCAGCTTTTTACCCACAACAGGAAAAGCAGGTACAGCAACAATACGCCAATGAACTTTGTCCACTGCACCTTCATATTGAGTTTTACTTTTTGCTTGTCAATCATGATTTTATTTTTTTTCTTGTAGGGCCGCTATGTATAGCGGCCGCAATTTGATGTTGAAATGGATTTGTTTGCGGCCGCTATACATAGCGGCCCTACAGAGTATTCTAAAACTTGAAAAGGTCGCTTGTTGTAAGCAATCCTGTATGATCTTTTGTATATTCGGCAGCAAGCACCGCACCCAAAGCAAACCCTTTGCGTGAGTGTGCGCTGTGACAAATGGTTATAGAGTCTGCCTCAGAGTCGTAGGTTATCTCATGTATGCCAGGCACCTCATCGCGACGTACGGCATCTATAACAAGTTCCTCTGGTTTTACAGCCTTTGCTTCTTCATTTTTCTCCGGACTCTCAGGCCACGTAACAGTACCTTTCACCCAATCTGACTTACGGTCCATATTGTCTACAATTTCCTCGGCAAGAGTTATTGCCGTGCCGCTTGGAGCATCGAGTTTGTGTACATGGTGTGTCTCTTCCATTTTTACGTCATATTGCTCGAAACCGTTCATAATTTTTGCAAGATAGCGGTTTACGGCAGAAAATATAGCCACACCTATCGAGAAATTGGATGCCCAAAACAATGTCTGACCGCCCTCGCTACACATACGGCGCACATCGTCACCATGCTCTTTCATCCAGCCTGTAGAGCCAGATACAACCTTTACATTGTGTGCAAATGCCTTCTGATAGTTGCCGTATGCAGCCTGTGGAGCTGTAAACTCAATTGCTACATCTGCCGATGCAAATTCTGGAGAATCAAAATCCTGCTGGTTGTCAACATCTATAACAGACACTATCTCATGGCCACGCGCCTTGGCAATCTGCTCTATCATCTTGCCCATTTTGCCGTAGCCTATCAAAGCTATTTTCATAGTCTAAATCCTTTATAATTACTATTTTCCGTGCAAAGTTAATGGAAACAAGCGGAATATCAAAACAAAAATCATACAATGAGTCTTCTTTTAATGTTTTTTTTTGTAGTTTTGCAACATATTTAACAACCCGTCCGCTTATGGAGCAACTGCTGCATTATTGCTGGAAACATAAACTGTTCAAGCAATATGGCCTTAAAACCACTGAAGGCAAAAACATTGAGATAATAGACGCAGGACTGCACAACACAAATGCAGGTCCCGACTTTTTCAATGCAAAAATAAAAATAGACGGCACAATGTGGGTGGGTAATGTTGAAATACACGACAAGTCAGGCGACTGGTATCTGCACGGGCACGACAAAGACCCGAGATATGACAACGTGATACTCCACGTTGTGGCAAGTGCCAACCACACTGTAAAGACGAGCAACGGACGTGAGCTGCCACAAGTGGAGATTACGGTACCAGAAAATGTAAGACTTCATTACGAGGAGCTTTTGTCTACAGACAGCTATCCGCCATGCTACAAAATTGTTCAGTCACTTAGCAAACTTACAACTCACTCATGGATGAGCGCACTGGTAACTGAGCGGTTGGAACAAAAGACAAATGCCATAATACAAAAAGTGGAAAAAAACAACGGCTCATGGGAACAAGCTTATTTCATAACATTGGCCCGCAGCTACGGATTTGGAATAAACAGCGACGCATTTGAGATTTGGGCCGAGCATATTCCACTAAACAGTGTAGCACATCATCAAGACGACCTGATGCAGATAGAGGCTATATTCCTTGGACAGGCAGGATTGCTCAACATGAACGCCATTCCTGAAAAATACAGAGAACTGGCCGCCAAAGACTTGTATTATACAAAAATGTGCAGCGAATATAAATATTTAGCACATAAATTCTCACTGTCGCCAATGGACTATAAACTGTGGCACTTTCTGAGACTGCATCCTCAGAACTTTCCACAGATAAGAATATCGCAGCTGGCAAATTTACACTTCCAAAGAAAAACCGGATTGGCAACACTGCTGGAATGTAAGAATATCAGCGAGCTTATGAGAACTCTCAATACAACTGCTACCGAATATTGGCAGACACACTACAATTTCGGACAAGAAAGCAAAATCAGCACCAAACGAATATCGAAACAGTCGATAAACGTGCAGGCTATAAATGTCGCCATACCAATATTGTTTGCATACGGCAGATATAAAGGCAAAGAATATTTTTGCGACAGAGCTTTCGAAATGCTTGATGCGCTGAAAGTTGAAAACAACATGGTGGTGAGAATGTGGCAAGATGTGGGACTGAAAGCAGAAACGGCATCAGACTCGCAGGCTCTGCTGCAACTGAAAAAACAATATTGCGACAGGAAAGACTGCCTGAGATGCAGAATTGGTTATGAATATCTAAAGAAACAATAATATGACAAATTATGTTTTTGAGACACGGATTGAAGTCCGCGACTATGAATGCGATATAGAGGGTATTGTCAACAATGCCAACTATTTACATTATATGGAGCACACCCGTCATCTCTTTCTGAAAGAGACAGGACTAAGTTTCGCAAAAATGCACGAAAAAGGAATCGATGCTGTTGTGGCACGAATGAATCTGCAATATAAAGTACCACTGAGATGTGACGACATAATGGTGTCGAGACTGTGGCTGGAAAAACAGGGAGTAAGATACATTTTCCATCAAGACATATTCCGTGAGGCTGACAACAAGCTGTCTATGCGGGCAACAGTGGAGCTGGTATGTCTGGTAAATGGCAAACTGGCTTCAAGTGATGATTACGACAAGGCTTTTGAGCCGTATATGTGTAAATAAAAAACAATTTATGAAACCTCCATATAAGGAAAAACATATTGAGACAGAAGAGGTACTGAATGCCATGACACTGGCACGTACCGACTACTTCAATCTTACCGGACTGCGCGACCTTATGGCGGTTGCGGGCTCGGCAACGAGGATAATGGAGGCTAAAGATGATATTCGACAGTTGTTGCCTGAGGCATCGCCAAGACTGATAACGGCTTTTAAAAAAGCTGATGAACACAGACGAAAAGCAGAGGACGAGCTGCAATGGTGCTTAGACAATGACATTTTGCCTCTCGTCATGAATTCAGAACTCTATCCGCAGAGGCTTGCAGAATGTCCCGATGCTCCCGTCGTGCTGTATTATATGGGAAATGCTGACCTTAACAGGCAAAGAATTATCAGCATCATAGGCACAAGACATTGTACCGCATACGGACAAGACCTTATAAAAAATTTTATAAGAGACCTCAGAGCTGCATGCCCAGAGACTATAATAGTCAGCGGACTTGCATACGGAGTTGATATTTGTGCCCATAGATGCGCACTGGAAAACGGTATGGACACAATAGGCGTATTGGCTCATGGACTCGACAACATATATCCGCAACTGCACAGAGAAACTGCCACGAAAATGATAAAACATGGCGGACTGCTCACAGAATTTACATCAGGAACAAGAGCTGAGAAGATGAACTTCGTAAGAAGAAACCGAATAGTTGCAGGAATGAGCGACGCTACCATTTTGATAGAAAGCGCAGAGAAAGGCGGTGGACTTATAACAACAAGCATTGCAAATAGTTACGGACGTGAGGTATTTGCATTTCCAGGTAATGTTGGCACCACATACAGTGCAGGCTGCAACAATCTTATAAAAACAAACAAGGCAATGCTTATAACATCGGCAGAAGACTTTGTAAAAGCCATGGGATGGGAAAACGACGCTGTTTTGGCAAAAGCAAGAAAACAGGGCATTGAGCGTCAACTGTTCCCCGACATGTCACCAGACGAGCAGCGTATAGTCGACATACTTGAAACAACCAATGATTTGCAGATAAACATGCTGGCGGCAAAAAGCGGAATTGCCATAGGAACATTGTCATCACTGCTCTTCACTCTCGAAATGAAGGGAATTACCAAAAATCTCGCAGGAGGCGTATGCCATCTCATAATGACATAAATAAGGAAATCAAAGAATAAAATATGATAAGGTGTCAAGAACCTAAAAAAACATAAATAAAAGTTGCCTACATCAAAAAATATCGGCAACAAACAAAATATTTTGTATATTTGCAGCAAACTTCAACTATAAAATTATATGAACAGCAATCCAAATAAAGTAATCCGTTTCGACTGGGCCATGAAGCGTCTGCTAAGAAACAAGGCCAACTTTAGCGTACTGGAGGGATTGCTCACCACTCTGCTTGGTGAGAAAATTGTCATACAGAAACTTTTAGAGAGTGAGAGTAACCAGGAGTCGGAATATGACAAATACAACCGGGTAGATATGCTGGCGGAGGATTCTAAAGGAGAGCTAATGCTGATAGAGGTGCAAAACAGCAATGAGTTTGCATATTTTCAGCGCATGCTGTTCGGAGTCTCCAAACTGTTGACCGAATACATAAACCGCGGTGAGGGCTACGAAAAAGTGCGTAAGGTATACAGCATCAATATTGTTTATTTCAATCTTGGCCGCGGCACCGACACGGTATATCATGGCAAAACTGAATTCCGTGGCATACACAACAACGACCTGCTCGAACTTTCCCCATTCCAGAAACAGCAGTTTAAGGTTGATGCGGTAAGCAAGCTATATCCTGAATATTATATATTGAAAGTAAACGATTTCAACAGTGTAGCAAAAACTCCTTTAGAAGAATGGATATACTATCTGAACACAGGAGAGATACCATCCACAGCTACGGCTCCAGGCCTGGACGCTGTCCGGGAGAGACTGAAGCTGGATCACATGAGCAAGGATGAGCTTGACGCATACTATCGTCATCTTGACAATGTGGTAATCCTCAAAGACAACATACTTACAGAACGGGCAGAAGGACGTGAGGAAGGAAGAGCAGAGGGAAGAGCAGAGGGAAGAGCAGAGGGACGTGAGGAAGGATTGGTCGAGGCTTCTATTAATATAGCCCGAAGCTTAAAAAGAAACGGCATTCCTGACAATATCATAGCACAAAGCACAGGATTGTCCGAATACGAAATATCACAACTTTAATCCGTTTTCGTATATAATTAAATAAGTGAGCAAAATTAATTATTATATAAAACTTAGTTATTTTTGAGATTTCTCTGTCTTGAAACGCTGAATCACAGTGGACTATGTGACTGAGCAGCAAGGCGGAAATATCCAAAAATAAAAAGTTTTATAAATGCAATATATTGTTGCCCGCTTTTAAAATAATTGTTCACTCAATTAAAACAATGACTGAAGAGTTTGATATAAGGGAAGAGAGAATTGGCAGAGGAGAGAAGGATTTTGAGAATGCTCTGCGCCCGTTGAGATTCAACGACTTCAACGGACAGCAGAAGGTGGTTGAAAATCTTGAGATATTTGTAGAGGCTGCCAAATCCCGCGGCGAGCCTCTTGACCACACTTTGCTTTACGGACCTCCTGGACTTGGAAAAACAACTCTGAGCAATATTATAGCCAACGAGCTTGGCGTTGGATTTAAAATAACAAGCGGACCTGTTCTCGACAAGCCAGGCGATCTCGCAGGTATTCTTACCTCGCTTGAGCCAAACGACGTTTTGTTTATCGACGAAATCCATCGCCTGTCGCCTATAGTCGAGGAATATCTTTATTCGGCTATGGAAGACTACCGCATTGATATAATGATAGATAAAGGCCCATCGGCACGAAGCATACAAATAGACCTTAATCCGTTTACACTTGTCGGCGCAACGACCCGGAGCGGTATGCTGACAGCTCCTTTAAGGGCACGGTTCGGCATAAACATGCACCTTGAATACTACGATCCTGAGACGCTGCAGAAAATCATCAGGCGAAGCGCAATGCTCCTAAAAGTTCCAATTGAAGACGAGGCGGCAATGGAAATATCACGACGCTCACGCGGTACGCCACGTATTGCCAATTCATTGCTAAGACGTGTGCGTGACTTTGCCCAGGTAAAAGGCAACGGAACTATAACTCACGACATAGCAAAATTATCACTGAGAGCCCTAAACATAGACCAATACGGACTTGACGAGACAGACAACAAAATTCTATTGACTATTATTGACAAATTCAGAGGCGGTCCAGTTGGTGTATCAACTATTGGCACAGCTATTGGAGAGGATGCAGGAACCATAGAAGAGGTATATGAGCCATTCCTCATAATGGAAGGTTTCATAAAGCGTACCCCACGAGGCAGAATGGCAACACCACTCGCCTATCAGCACATGGGACGAAATCCATATTCTGGAAATATAATGGAACCATCATTATTTGATGAGTAATAAAAAAGCCATATTCACTAATATATTTTATAAAAATCACCACAAAAGTTAGATAATACTTTTGTGGTGATTTTTTTATTACATAGACTATAACATAGTAGTCTAAATTCTATCTTCTTCAGCTCAATTCAAGCATACGCTGTATGGGCTTCACCGCATCTTTGGCTATATCCGGATCTACATTTACCTCTGGCCAGCCATATTTAAGTGTATTATAGATTTTGACAAGAGTGTTGAGCTTCATGTATTGGCACTCATTACATGAGCAACCTACAGAGCCTTCGTTTATTTCTGGCGGAACGGGATAGAATATGGCATCGGGACACGAGCGCTGCATCTCATGAAGTATTCCTGCCTCTGTAGCTACTATGTATTCTTTTGTTGGGTTTGCCTTGGCATAGTCGAGCATGGTGGCTGTGCTGCCGACAATCTCAGCCATGGCTATAACTGGAGCCTTGCACTCGAGATGCGCCATTATTATAGCATCAGGATGCTCAGCCTTCAATTTAGCTATGGCATCTACGGAGAAACGCTCGTGTACATGGCATCCGCCATTCCACAGAAGCATGTTTCGCCCTGTGACGCTGTTTATATAGCTTCCGAGATTATAGTCGGGACCAAAAATATAATTGTCACCAGCAGGAAGTTTGTCAACCACTTTTTTTGCATTGCCACTTGTTACCACAACATCGGTCAATGCCTTAACAGCAGCCGTAGTGTTCACATAACTTATAACTTTATATCCAGGATGCTCAACCTTATATTTCTTAAGGTCTTCAGCATCGCATGAATCAGCAAGCGAGCAGCCGGCATTGAGGTCGGGACAAAGAACAGTCTTATCTGGTGACAACAATTTGCATGTCTCAGCCATGAAGTGTACACCACACATAACCATAACCTTTGCATCAGTGTTGGCTGCTTTACGGGCAAGTGCCAAGGAGTCACCGACAAAATCGGCAACATCCTGAACATCGCCTGTTGTATAATAATGTGCAAGAATAATTGCATTTTTCTCCTCACACAACTTTTTTATCTCCTTTTTCAAATCAAGAGCCTCGTCAACCTTTTCCGTAACGAAACCTTTATCTTGCCATTCTTTCTTCACCATATCATTATATTTATTGTTTTTTAAAAAATAGAAAAAAATATGGATATGATGATATTCCGTTGATAAGTTGGTAAGTTTTGTTCTGAATATTTGCATATTTTGATATCAACATATTGTTGTCTGTTTTCTACATTCTGTCTTTATATCTTCTTATTGATAGTCAGCCAACTTTCAGAGTTATCAACAATATCCACTTTCGGTGCAAAGATACTAAGTTTATATCTTTTTTATGTGCATTTCGGTTGAAAAGTTGTTTAAAAGCATGTTAAAACCATGTGGATATCCCATTGACGGCTGTTGTGAATATGCTGCATGTGGATATTAACAAAGTTATCAACAGGGTTATCCATGTAGTTATCAACAATTGAAAGTTAAGAGTTAAGAACGAATAGTGAAATATCAAATAGCTAATATTTTAAAGAAAACTATTTTATATAAATAATTTTTATTACTTTTGCAGAAAAACAAATAAATAATAGAATATGAAAGATATTTGTTGCGTTGGACATATAACAAAAGACAAGATAGTTACTCCACACAATACAGTATATATGGCAGGCGGAACTTCCTTTTACATGGCATGGGGAATAAACCAGTTGCCGCCTAAAGCCTCTTTTCAGCTTGTAACTAAAATGGCTAAGGAAGATATGGCCGAGGTTGAGAGGATGCGCCAGGCCGGTATTGATGTTATATGCCATGAGAGCAAGAATACCGTATATTTTGAGAACAAGTACGGTGAGAACTCAAACAACCGCACACAGCGTGTATTGGCAAAGGCTGATCCGTTTGTTTTCGATGAGGTGAAAGACCTCGAGGCCAAGATATTTCATCTCGGCACATTGCTCGATGATGATTTCTCGCCTAATGTTGTGAAGTATCTTTCTACCAAAGGATTGATATCAATAGATGTTCAGGGCTATTTGCGTGAGGTTCGTGGCGAAAGTGTCCATGCCATAAACTGGAACGATAAAGAAGATATCCTTTCGTGTACGGATATTTTGAAACTCAATGAGCACGAGATGGAGGTTATAACATCATATAAAAATCCGCGTACTGTTGCCATGTCTTTAAGTGAGCATGGCGTGAAGGAAATTATTATAACTCTTGGCAGTTATGGCTCGCTTATATATGCCGAAGGAAAATTCTATGAGATTCCAGCCTATAAGCCATCTGTACTGGTAGATGCTACAGGTTGTGGCGATACATATTCTACTGGTTATCTGTATTGCCGCTCACAAGGTATAAGTTATGAGGAGTCTGGAAAATTTGCCGCAGCCATGTGTACGCTAAAGCTTGAGCATTCAGGTCCCTTCGACCGTAGCGTCAAGGACATCAGAAAGATATACCGATAGAGATTTTTTACTGATTGGCTCCAATGTACTCTCCATCCACCACAGCTTGTCGGCCATTTTCTCTGCAAGCGTAAGGTCGTGGGTGGAGAGTATTATAGTTTTATTCATATTGTGGGCAAGATTTCTCAATAGTGAAATAATCTCAACCTTGCTCTGGAAATCAAGAAAAGATGTAGGCTCGTCAAGAAGCATTACGGGTGTGGATTGTGCCAATGCCTTTGCCGTCATTATTTTTTGTAGCTCGCCATCGCTGAGTCTGGAAATAGGAGTTTTTATATATTTGGCCATTCCTACGGTCTCTATAGTCTCAGCAACAATTTTTTTATCACCAGCCGATAATGTACCCCAAAAGCCAGTGTAAGGATTACGCCCCATGCCTACTATTTCCTCTGCAGTCATATTGTCAACGTCTGGTTTCTCGGTCAATACTATACTTATAATTTTTGCTATCTCATTTTGAGGTATATTAGAAATGTCAATTTTCTCTCCGTCATATTCTTTTTTATAAAAAATATTTCCATTTAATGGTTTCTGCAATGCCATCATGGTGCGCAACAAGGTTGACTTTCCTATTCCATTCGGGCCAAGCAGACATGTAAGCTCGCCCTCATTGAACTGTGCGTTGAGATTTTCAGCCACTATCTGCTGACCGTAACCTATCTTTAGTTTTTCTATTGTTATCGACATTTTGCAAAGGTATGAAAAAAAAACATTACCTTTGCAAACATGAACAACAATTCTTCTATACAACTGCTGATGCAGCAGCGTATTCTGCTGGAAATGGAACACGCTGCCGAACGTGAGGCCTTCAAAAAGCAGACCGAGACTATTGGTCTGCAAAGGAAAGTTAAACGTGGCGACGCATGGTTTCCTGTCAAAACAGGGAAAGGTTTTTATAACTCGCTTAACCAATATGTTGTAGAATTGTTGCGAAATGCAGACGACGAGACAGAGCACAATTTTGAATATGGCAAGCCGGTTATGTTTTTTACCATAAAAGACGCAGTGCCGTATTATTACAATTTATCATCTACCGTATCATACGTGGATGGCAACAGAATGCTTGTTGTTGTGCCGTCGCAGGATAGTGCCGCACTGCTTATGCCGGTTGAGCAGTTGGGCGTTCAATTGTCGTTTGATGAGACAAGCTACAAGGTTATGCTCGATGCCCTGGATAGAGTTATAAGAGCTAAGGAGGGACGCTTGGCATATCTCCGGGACTTATTTTCCTCAAAAACTCCTGCCGCTACGTTCTCATTCTGCGATATTTCTTTGCCATGGCTCAATGCCACTCAGCAACACGCTGTAAACGAAGTGCTTAGGGCAAAAGATGTGGCTATAGTCCATGGACCTCCAGGCACAGGAAAAACCACAACTCTTGTAGAGGCTATCAACGAGACATTAGCACGTGAGAGCCAGGTTTTGGTTTGTGCTCAGAGCAATATGGCTGTCGACTGGATAAGCGAGCAGCTTGTAGACCGTGGAATTAATGTTTTGCGCATAGGTAATCCTACACGTGTAAACGACAAGATGCTTGCATTTACATACGAGCGCAGATTTGAGGCACATCCCGATTATCCGCAATTGTGGGCCATACGTAAGGCTATGCGCGATTTGCGTGGGCAGAGAAAGGGACGTACGGAAAATTGGCATCAGAAAATGGACAGGCTGAGGAGCAGGGCTACCGAGCTTGAGATATCCATAAATGCTGATCTTTTCGGACAAGCCCGTGTTATAGCGTCTACACTTGTGGGCGCATCAAACAAAATTCTCGACGGAGAACATTTCTCTACTCTTTTCATCGACGAGGCTGCCCAGGCTCTTGAGGCTGCATGCTGGATTGCGATAAGAAGAGCCGGAAGAGTTATATTTGCCGGCGATCATTGTCAGCTTCCGCCTACAATTAAGAGTATGGCGGCATTAAAAGGCGGACTCGGGAAAACACTTATGGAGCGTATTGTAGAGACAAAACCGGAGGTTGTTACGCTTCTCGATACGCAATATCGCATGAACCGTGCCATAATGGAGTTTTCAAGCCAATGGTTTTATGAAGGTAAGGTAAAGGCTGCGCCTTTAACGGCAAACCGTGGTATTCTCGACTATGAGATACCAATAGAATGGATTGACAACGAGGCTATAGAGGACGAGGAACAAGGTGAGATTTTTGTAGGTGAGACGTTCGGCAGAATAAACAAAGTAGAGGCACGTCAGGTAATGGATATCCTTAACGGATATATTGAAAAAATAGGAAAAGCGAGAATGCTCGACGAACGGATAGATATAGGCATAATATCTCCATATCGCGCGCAGGTGCAGTATCTTCGCCATCTTATAAAGAAAGAGTCTCTGCTTAAGCCTTTCTGCCATCTGCTTTCTGTAAATACCGTTGACGGTTTTCAAGGTCAGGAGCGCGACATAATAATTGTTTCTCTCGTACGCAGCAATTCCGATGGACAAATAGGTTTTCTCAGCGACCTGAGGCGTATGAATGTGGCAATGACACGTGCCCGCTCAAAACTCATTATAATAGGCGACAGCAAAACACTCTCACGCCATTCATTCTATAGAAAGCTGTATGAATATATCTGCAGTTTAAGAAAAGAGTAGTGTTTTTTCTCATAAAAATCTCCAATGCAACCAAATATATTTTAAAACGCATGCGGTTGCGTAGGCAATAAGATTATTAATCTTATCGCTGTAAGGTTATTAATCTGTTGCCCATAAGATTAATAACCTTATCGCCTACATATATATAAGAGTATTCTTACGCAACTGTATGTGTTGTTGTTTTATATTAAAGTTTTATTATCAGGTTTACTCAATCTGTTTTTTCCTGTCGTAAAAGGCAGATAGCGGTAAACTGTCCATGCTATAAGAGATGTTGCGGCATAGACAATTAAAAAGGCTAATATTACTCTGTAATAGTCTCCATTGTATGGAAAGCCTGTTTTTTCGAATACCGTAGATATAGTAAAAGGCACACCTCCGCAGAAGAAATAATAAACCAGTGAATGTGCTCCAGTCCACTCTATAATTCTGTTTTTTGGCAACAGTTTGGCAATGTTTGTCATTAGTAATATAGAGACGATACTGTCTGCCAAAAAGACGGGTATATTGCTTACGATGATAGGATATATAATCATCGATATGCCATTGTATATTATATATATTTTTAATATTAAAAGTATAAAGAATAAAGAAAATGTATAGTATATGCTGTTGAAACGGTTGAGAACCTCTTCTTTTTGGTGGTACAGGAAACCTAAATACAAGTAAAAGAACGCCATACAAGCGATGTCTGTTTGCCACCAGAATTTTATTTCTGTTGTTGACAACAATAGGGAAAGTGCAAGCATAAGAACGGCTGACGGACACAACACGGAGTTTTTCCACTTACATGTGTATAAGAGTGTGGAAAACAGTAGCTCGGCAACAGCAAGTGCGGCTACGAACCATGATGCATTGCCACTTATTATTTTTAATGCAATGCTTGTAAATTCTGTGTCTGTATTGTGTGCTATGGCTTTCGGCAATGCTATTATGGAGGTGAATATAAAGTATGGCAGCACAATTCCACGTGCTATGCTTTTTAGTTTTTTCGTAAATATGCGTTTTCTTGCCTTGCTGTCATTTATGTCTGGTTGATAGAAATGATAACCTGATAGGAAAAAGAATATGACAAGAGCATTACAGACATACAGATTGTAGTTTATGATTTCTGTTCCGTCATTGTAATAAATTTCTGTATGAAACAGCAGAATTGCCATCATGCAGATGCCTTTCAGCAAGTCTATCCAGTGAATACGCTCTTTTTGCTTTTCCATAATGTTTTTGTTATACACAAAGACTCTTTTATTAATGTTTATTTAGCAACAGCTCATAAAGTTGTCTGTGTTTTTGTGATACTACCTCAAGTATTACGCCGCAGAAGAATGTAAGAATAGATGTAATGAAGATAAATCCACTGACAATAAGTGTAGGATAGCGTGGTACAAGACCTGTATGCAGATATACCAGAAATACAGGGATAAATAACCCAACAGATAAAACCAACAGCAAGAAACTTATGATGTTGAAGAAAGTCAAAGGCTTATAGTCGCGGAAAAGACGCAATACTGTGCCTATCACTTTAATGCCATCGCTGTAAGTGTTCAGTTTCGATACGCTGCCGTCGGGTCTGTCTCTGTATGTTATAGGCAGTTCCTGTATAAGAAAATTCTTGTCCAATGCATGTATGGTCATTTCTGTCTCTATCTCAAAACCTTTTGAAAGAATGGGAAAGTTCTTTACAAATCGCTTACTGAAAGCTCTATATCCGGTCATTATGTCTTTCACTTCATTCTTGAAAATCCAGTTTATCAATGAGCGTACCAATATGTTTCCAAAGTTATGGAAAGGACGTTTGTTCTCCTGAAAATATGTTGCCGACAGCCTGTCGCCAATAACCATGTCGACACCTTTCTCAATAACAAGGCTGCACATTTCCGTGGCATTATCAGACGGATAAGTGTCATCGCCGTCAATCATCAGGTAGCAGTCTGCGTCAATGTCTCTGAACATGCTTCTTATCACGTTGCCTTTTCCCTGCCTGTATTCGTATTTAACTATGGCTCCGGCTTCTTTTGCTATATGGTCGGTGCCGTCTGTGGAATTGTTGTCATAGACGTAAATATCCGCATAGGGCAAAACCTCTTTATAGTCATGAATGACTTTGGCAATTGTCTTGCTTTCGTTATAGCAAGGTATTAAAACAGCTATTCGTTCCATAGTATTGTTATAGTTTATAGTGCAAAGATAAATAAAAAAAACTGAATAATTCTATTGTAGTAAAAAGAAAAGTCCGATTTTTATTCGTACCTTTGCCATTGTACATTATTATAGGTTTATTATTAAATAAAGAAACAAGCAAATAGCATCAATGAGTCAACTGAATAGCATAATGAGAATATCTGCACTTATAACAGTAATGATAGCTTTATTTTTTTCATTATTGGTTATGGTGAATACCATACCTTCAGAAAAAATATATGACAACACTGTGAAGTCTATGAATATCATAGATAGTGAGGGATTGAAAAAGAAAATAGGCAATGTTTTTATTTTCCGGTTAGATAATTTCACAGATGCATTGATGATGAACATTGCTGTTGGATCAGATTCTGACACCCCTGTGAAATCATCAATGAAGGCTACTTATCACATCGCAGACGATGATCTTTCAACTGTTACATACGCTGCACGTTGCATAGCCTCAAACGATGACTGTAATTTGCAAAGTGTTGATTATGAAAGGTATTGGCATGGATATCTGGTGTTTTTAAAACCTCTTCTCACAGTTATGGACTATGGAAATATAAGAGTATTGAATTACATGTGTTTTACCATATTGATATTGTCTGTGTGTGTGCTTTTGTATAAGAAGTGTGACCGTAAAATGCTTTATACATTCTTGTTATCTATTTTGCTCATAAATTTTTGGGTTGTACCTTTATCAATGCAGTTTTCCACAACTTTTTATATATCTTTTATGGCCTCAATAGCCCTGTTGTTATGTAAAAATAAGGCTTTGCCATATATTTTTACAGTCATAGGATGTCTTACAGGCTTTTTTGATTTCCTCACCACTCCATTGGTTACATTGGGCTTGCCTCTTGTTATTTGTCTCTCATACGTAGAAAAACCTTCAAATAATAAATACAAAAGTCTTTTTAAATATTCATTATTATGGTTTATAGGATATTCATCTGTTTGGGTTAGCAAATGGATTATAGCTTATTTCATTATAGGATATAATATAACAGATGCTGTAAACTCGGTTATTGGCCGTGCCTCTTCTGATACATTCAATGGAGTGGATATGTCATTGACAGGATTGTTAAGAATTTTATATAGTAATACCAGTCTGTTCTTGGTATTTGTATTTATTGTTGTAGTATTTATTCTGTTCAACGCTGTGGTCTATTTGAAGAAAGCTCAAAAGTTCAAAGCTAATGCATATCTACTGCTTATAGCGTCAATGCCTGTAGTATGGTTTCTTGTTATCAGAAACCATACCATTGTACATTGCTGGTTTGTGTGGCGTATGTTTTATGTGTCTTTGGTTGCATATATACTTTTCCTTTTCAAAACACTTGTAAAGGAAAAAAATAGTTTTTAGTTAACTATGGCAATCTTGCATACCGTACCTTTTTCTCCATTCTCAGTTGCTGTCTCAACCATGTATATGCCGGATGCCACACGCTTGCCGCTGAGATCGTTGCCGTCCCAAGTGAAAGAGCCGCCATTGCTTCTGCCTTCTGTGACAAGAGCACCACTCGATGTAACAATTTTTATGTCGGCATTTATTGTTAGTCCAACAATGGTTATAAGTCCTTTGTAATCTGGTCTTACAGGATTTGGGTAGGCGTATACTTTGTCTTTATCCATTGTCTCGGCAGGTTTTGTGGCATCGCTCATATAAGAGCAAAGTCCCTTATCGGTGCCAAAGAAAACCTCGCCGGTGACGTCGTTTGTAGCAATAGAAATGATATTGTTGGAGAGCAGTTTGCTGTTTTCGATGGTGAAATGCTCTAACTGCTGTATGTTGTCATTGCTTATCAGGTAAACTCCGTTGCCGTAGGTTCCGAACCATTTACGGTTACCACCGTCAATGAGAATACAAGATATATCTACTCCTGAGAGAAGATAGTCGGCAAAGTTGGTACCGTCGTTGCGTGGTACTTTAACTTGCGTGAACAGTGGATTTGTCTCAGATATTTTATTCTGTTCGAGCAAGAACGGTCCCATATTAGTTCCGATCCACATATCTCCGTTTTTGTCTTCTGTGACACATCGCACGTAGGTTATCGTTATAGTTGTACCGTCTTGATTAACGAATGTTTTGAAAGAATTTATACCGCCTGTTGAGGGCTGAAAACAATGGACAGATGGGATGCGGAAGTAGTCATTGACAAACCATAGCAGGTTGCGGCTGTCGAAAAACAGCCCTGTAAGGTTTTCTAATGAGTAGTTGTCGTTAAGCATCAGTTCCTTAGGTTTCCATGTTGTCCATTCTTTGCCTTTCGACAGTTTCAGTATTATATTTTTATCACTGATACTGTTCATAGTCCATATATTGCCTTCTTTATCAAATTCCACACCTTCAGTCTTGACATATTGCATCTTATCAGGGTCAGTCTCGTCAATTAAAGTGGCTATTACTAAAGGGCTGTTTCCTTCGGTATAATGTTTTTCTAAGTTGCCGTTTAAGAACTCATACATGCCAGTTCGTCCTCCTGCCACTACATGGTCTTTGTCATTGTCGTCTACAGCAATGGAATTAAGGTCATAGCATGGAATGCCGGTAAGCTCCTTCATATTGTCCGGATAAATAATCCATTCGTTTCCGTCGAGTATCTGCACACATCCTGGAGTTCTATCTATAGCATTGTCGCTGCATGTGTATAGTCTGCCATGTTTAAACTTCATGCTGCCGAAACTATTACTTTTAGGTCCTCCTGGGTTCAGCGTCTGTGCTATGGCAAGCAGTTCCGGGGCTATGGCATTATTTTTTGATGTGTAGCCTCCAATGCGTTTCCAGTTGTTTTTGTCAATCATGTTGTTGCTCATGCTGCATGCATATGTGCCACTCCATCTTGATGCTGCAAAGAGAGTGTTGTTTTCCACATAGCAGTAGTTAACGCTTATTCCGATATTGTAGGTGTTACTTATCTCACAGTTTTCGACATTGACATCCACAATGCCGAAACCGGTGGAAAGCAATGCGTGTTTGCCATATATATATATATCATTTACAGTCTTGTCCTCTATCATCGATTTTGAGTAATAGTCAGGAATGTTGACAACATTGCCGTTGATATCCATAATGTCGATATTCTCATTATCATAGACAATGACGAGGCGTTTGGCGTATTGATTCCATTTTATGTGCGATATTGTGCAGTCCGACAGGGCATTCACCTTGTCGAAAGTCTGCAGGCTCTGGTCTTTGGTGTTATATGAGTAGAGTCCGTTTGATGCCAATACAAAAATTATGTTGCCGCTGCCTTGCTCTATTTCTGTTATGTTGCTGTAAGCAAGATAGTTGCGCCATGTGCCAACTCCGCCGGCTGTCGCAAAAAGCGATAATGTGAGAAGCAGTGCCGATATTATGGTTCTTAAAATCATGATAACGATGTGAAATATATTAGTTTATATAAATTAAACAGAAAAAGTTGCGGATTATTGCCTGCAAGGTTCTTTCTTATGCTCTTGCCGAAGATGCTGTGTATCATTCTCACACATGTTGCAAGATGCCATTTCTTAATTTTTCCGTAATAGGTAAGAAGTGTGGAATAGCCTTGCAGCTCGTTCTCAAACTCTTTCAGTGTGCGCATAGCCTCTTCAGTTTTGGCTACGAATGTCTCGTTGTCCTCGTAGTCGTCAAGAACAACAGGATTGTCTATATGCTCTATACGGATGTTGTTCCCGCTTAGTTCTTTTCCCATCAGAACATCCTCATATCCATAGCCTTTGAAGTTCTCATTGAAAGGAAACCGCAGTGCCAGCCGTCTGCTGATCATGAAGTTTATTGTGCGGAATTCCTTGTGCTCAGACTTTTTTCTGCTGTCGGCGTTGTGTGCGTTCTCAGCGGCTTTCTCATATAGAAATCTTATGTTTCGGTTAAGTTTTCTGCTGTCGCCGCCTATTGTCAGACCGCCTACAACAACATCGGCCTCCGTCTGCCGGTATTTGCTTATAAATGAGTTGTCGGTAATGGTTATATCTCCGTCAAGAAATAAAAAATTTTCAAGAGAGGCCTTTTTTGCAAGGAAGTTACGGATTGCGGCCCTGCCGACATTGCAGCCTCTCGTTATATATCTGCAATCGGGCAGTTCATTGATAGATTTGTTGTAATTTATGATGTCGTGACAAGTACTTCCGTCATCGGCGACAATAACCTCGTAACGGAATGTGCTGTCTGCATTCTTTTCTTTTTCCAAGAGAAAGTGCAGGGAGCTGACGAGTTCCCTGCATCTGCAGTTATAGCATGGTATCAGGACCGATATGCTATTTTTCATTTTTCAGAAATGCGGCAAGTTTCTCAATGGCTCTTGCCCTGTGTGATATTTTATTTTTTATTTCCAGACCTAACTCTGCAAACGACTTGTCGTAGCCGTCAGGCTGAAAAACCGGGTCATAGCCGAACCCCTCGCTGCCATGTTTCTCTGTCAGGATAGTGCCATCTACCCTACCCTCGAAAAATATGGCCTCCTGTTCCTCCGTTGGCTCGGCAGATTCTATGAGACTGATGACGGTGCGGAAACAAGCCTTGCGGTTTTCTTTTTCCTCCAACTCATGGAGAAGTTTCGCCATATTTGCCTCGCTGTTGTGGTCGGTACCCTCGGCATACCGCGCGCTGTGTACTCCCGGTGCGCCGTTCAGTGCCTCGACCTCCAGTCCTGTATCGTCGGCAGCGACAGTGAAAGGTTGCGGATAACCGGACTTTTCGAGGCTGTCGGCAACAAAAGCTGCTTTTATATATGAGTTTTCCTGCAGTGTTTGTCCGTTTTCCTCTATATCGGTATCAATGCCTACCTCTTTCAGCGACAGAACATCAAAACCTTCGCCGAGAATATTCTTTATCTCCGAGATTTTGTGCTCGTTGTTGGTTGCTAATATTATTTTCATTTTGGATTTATTGTTTTTCTGCCGGTTCGGTTTTTATCTTTACTTTCATCTCGTCGAAGCCTTCGCCATACACGCCTATTACCGAGCTTTGGCTCACAAATGCGTTGGGGTCAATTTGTTTTATCAGACGGAAAATAAGCACGCTCTCGCTTTTTTTAGCCAGCAGACATATCACCTTTGTGGGCTTTCCTGTCCAGAAGCCATGTCCGTCGAGTATGGTCAGGGTATGGTCTGTCTTGCAACTTATGGCGTATGCTATTTCCTGATATTTTTTTGAAAAAATCATGAACTGCACCGACTGTCTCTGCCAATACATCACATAGTCGAGCATCAGACATTCTATGAGCATTGTGCACAAACCGAACACCACTTTGCCAAATCTGACATCGAGAGTTCCGAACTGGTCGATGAAAAGACAGCTCCCGATGATGCAGAAGTCGACGATAATCAATGCCCTTCCAAGCGATATGTTATGAAACTTGTTCAGTACGGCGGCAACTATGTCGGTGCCGCCGGTACTGCCATTGTGAAGAAAGACTGTTGCAAGAGCTGTTCCTGTTATGATACATCCTATGACCAGCGACATGAAGTCGTTGTTCTCTCCAAGCAGCTTATAGAATGTTCCATCTGGCTGTATGATAATCTTTTGCGCCATCTCAAGCATGAAGGTAAGCGCAAAAGTGGCATAGATAGTCTTTGTGAGGAATTTCCATCCTAACGTTTTCAGCGCAAGGATGATGAGTGCTGCATTTATTAAAAAGAATGTGTACTGCACGGGAAATCCGGTGCTGTAGAAAATTATGGCACCTATACCCGCAATTCCTCCCGTCACTATCTCGTAGGGCAACAGGAACACTGTAAATCCGAAAGTGTAAAGAAGCAGACCTAACGTGATGTAGAGGTAGTCCTTTACTTCGTATATAATCTCTTGCTTAATCATTCATAATTATTTTATAACTATATTTACAATTTTCTTTGGTACGACGATTACCTTCATAACCTGCTTTCCGTCAATATATTTTGCCGCTTTCTCGTCGGCAAGCACAGTTTTCTGTATGTCGTCGTTGGTGGTGTCGGCAGGGAATGTCATCTGGTAGCGTGCCTTACCGTTGAAGCTTATGGTGAGCTGCATCTCGCTCTCCACGAGATAGCTCTCGTTGCAGACTGGCCATTGGGCGTCGCAAACGCTGCCCTCGCCGCCCAGTGTCTCCCAAAGCTCCTCGGCTATATGAGGTGCGAACGGAGCCAGCAGAACAGCCAGCGGCTTCAAAATCTCGCGGCTGTGACATTTTTGCTGCGACAGCTCGCTGACGGCAATCATAAATGCCGAGATGGATGTGTTGTAAGAGAAATTCTCGATGTCCTGCGTCACCTTTTTGATGAGCTTGTGAAGACTTTTCAGGCTCTCTTTCGAAGGCTCGTCGCCGTTGACAAGAATCTCGCCCTCAGCTCTGCCGAAGTAGAGTCCCCAGAATTTCTTCAGGAAGCGGTGACAGCCGTCGATACCGTTGGTGTCCCAAGGCTTAGACTGCTCTACAGGGCCGAGAAACATCTCGTAGAGACGCAATGTGTCGGCACCGTATTTCTCAACAATCATGTCGGGATTTACAACGTTGAACATAGATTTCGACATCTTCTCAACAGCCCATCCGCAGATGTATTTGCCGTCTTCGAGTATTAGTTCCGCATTGTTGTATTCTGGCCGCCATGCCTTGAAAGCCTCAATGTCGAGAACGTCGTTCTGTACGATGTTTACGTCTACGTGGATTGGGGTCACGTCGTACTGGTCCTTCAAGTTAAGAGAAACGAAGGTTGGGTGGCCCCCCACGTTTCCCCCAAGGGGGGATGAAGCATCCTTGTTTACTCCGTCAGAGTTCTCCCCCTCGGGGGAGTTAGAGGGGGCCGCTATTCTGTAAACAAAGTTTGAGCGGCCCTGTATCATTCCCTGATTTACGAGTTTCTGGAATGGCTCTTCCTTGCAGCTGACTCCGTAGTCGAAGAGGAATTTGTTCCAAAAACGTGAGTAGATAAGGTGTCCTGTGGCATGCTCAGTTCCGCCAACATAGAGGTCTACGTTTTGCCAATAGCCGTCGATGTCTTTTGCCACAAGAGCATCATTGTCCTTCGGATCCATATAGCGCAGGTAGTAAGCCGACGAGCCTGCAAATCCAGGCATGGTGAAAAGTTCGAGCGGGAAAATGGTCTCGTTGTCTACAAGCTGCTTGTCAACAACTTTGTTTTCCTTTGTGTCCCAAGCCCAGATTTTTGCCCGTCCCAATGGAGGCTCACCTGTCTCGGTTGGCTCGTATTTGTCGATCTCTGGCAACTCAAGCGGCAGGCACTCCTCTGGTATCATGTAAGGCATGCCGTCCTTATAGTAAACAGGGAACGGCTCGCCCCAATAGCGCTGGCGGGAGAACACCCAGTCACGCAGCTTGTAGTTGACCTTCTCATGGCCCCAGCCCTGCTCGATGGCATACTGCTTCATGGCGGGGATGGCCTCCTTGACGGTCATGCCGTTGAGGAAGCCGGAGTTGACCATGATGCCGGTATCGTCCTTGAGCGTAAACGCGCTCTTGGTGATATCGCCGCCCTTGACGACCTCGACGATGGGCAGGCCGAACTTCGTTGCAAAGTCCCAGTCTCTCTGATCGTGGCCCGGCACGCCCATGACAATGCCCGTGCCGTAGCTCATAAGAACATAATCGGAGACGAACATCGGCACGGCCTTGCCGGTCGCGGGGTTCGTGACCTCGATGCCCTCGAGGCGCACGCCGGTCTTGTCCTTGTTAAGCTCGCCGCGCTCAAAATCGGACTTGCGGGCGGCAGCCTGCTTGTAGGCCTCCACGTCGGCCCAGTTGGCAATGCGGTCCTTCCACTTGTTCAGCAGCGGATGCTCCGGGGAAATGACCGTATACGTCACGCCGAAGAGCGTATCGACGCGGGTGGTATAGACAGTGATATCGTCTTCGGTGTTGGTCTTGAACGTGACCTCCGTGCCGGTGGAGCGGCCGATCCAGTTTTTCTGCTGGGTCTTGACGCGCTCAATGTAATCCAGGCCGTCGAGATCGTCGATCAGACGCTCCTGCCGTATCGCTTTGAAAAGCGGGTGCTGGGCGACTGGCGGGACTGCGTGGAGGCCATCCGCACCATGCGCGTCCGCGGCGCTCCGCTCATTGGCATCACCGGTGCGTGGGCCGTCGTGCTCGCCGTCAAGGAGAATCCCGAGAACGACGCCCTGCTCAAGGCCGCCGAAGTCATCGCCAATGCGCGTCCAACGGCCGTGAACCTTTCCTGGGCCGTGCGCAGGATGATGAGCACGCTTCTGCCGCGCGACCCCGCGCTTCGCTTCGAGGCCGCCGTGAAGACGGCCGAGGCGATGACGCAGGAGGACGTGATGACCTGCCGCGCCATCGGCGAGGCGGGCATGACGCTCATCTCTGACCTCTACGCCAGGCTGCGCCGTCCCGTGAACGTGCTCACGCACTGCAACGCGGGCTGGCTTGCCACCGTCGACTACGGCACGGCGCTCTCGCCGATCTACATGGCGTTCGAGCAGGGCACACCGCTGCACGTCTGGGTCGATGAAACCCGTCCCCGCAACCAGGGCCTTCTCACGGCCTGGGAGCTCGGCCAGCACGGCGTGCCCTACACGCTCGTCGCCGACAATGCGGGCGGCCAGCTCATGCAACAGTGCGACGTCGATCTCGTGATCGTGGGCGCCGACCGCATTACGCGTCGCGGCGACGTGGCCAACAAGATCGGCACCTACCTCAAGGCGCTTGCCGCCGTCGACAATGAAGTCCCCTTCTACGTGGCCGCGCCGTCCTCGACCATCGACTGGACGCTCAACGACGGAAAGCGCGAGATCCCCATTGAAAACCGCGCCGCCAGCGAGCTTCTCGTGGTCAACGGCGTGGGCAGCGGCATGTATTCTAACCAACTGAACTAACGCACCAATAATTTTGATAGTCCCTCCCCCGCGTTCGACGTCACGCACAACCGCTTCGTGACGGGCATCATCACCGAGCGCGGCATCGTGAAGCCGACGGATCTGACCGCGGTATTCGCTGACTTATTACCAAAGGCCTGAAGAAATGATGCAGGATACGACCGCGCTGCGCGCCGAATTGATTGAAACCGCCCGCGGGATGAATCTGCGCGGGATCAACGTGAACAAGTCGGGGAACGTCTCGGCGCGCGCCTGCAGGGCCGACGGTGCCGAGGGCTTCCTGATCACGCCGACGGGCATGCCGTACGAGTCGCTCACGCCCGACGATCTGGTCTGGATTCCTCTGGTGAATCCGCCTTCGCTGCGCAATGCCGACGGCGCACGGCGCCCGTCCTCCGAGTGGGAGATGCATGCGCGCGTGTATCTGCGCCGCTCCGGCATCGATGCGGTCGTGCACACGCACTCGTGCTTTGCGACGGCGCTTGCCTGTCAGGACATGCCGATTCCGCCCTTCCACTACATGGTGGCTGCGGCAGGCGGCCATTCGATCGACGTGGCGCCCTACGCGACCTTCGGTACGCCCGAGCTTGCCCGCGTCGCCGCCGAGGCGCTCGCCGTCAAGAACGCCTGCCTGCTTTCGCACCACGGCGTGCTCGCTGCAGGCAAGTC
>OGLR01000263.1_pt1 | contig 29071 bp, 21 predicted proteins | sample 1572931 | NCBI WGS metagenome assembly OGLR01 (sample SAMEA2581997, study PRJEB24529) | metagenome | biome: Human gut stool | place: China | collected 2011 | reverse complement strand
GCGCTAAGATATTTGGTTAGGCGTGGGGCATCCACGGAAAATCCCCCCTGCGCCGCGAAATACCTTAGAATAGTCTTTAAATTTATCAAAATCGAACTGCCCGTTATCATTTTGTGCCATTTTTATTATAGGCAAAATTTCACCATTCCATATAGGGTGAGACTGGAGTTTCCAAAACTCGTTCTCAACCTCGTCCCTGTTATTAGAGTCTCGAAATATTTCCAACTTGCATTTTTCCTCTTCCGTCAAAATCTGCTTTGAGACATTTGATTTGTTCAATATGGACACTATGTCGTATCCATCTATAAGATCGATAATTTTCAACGTTTCGCCCACTAAAGTGTTTACGGCTTTTGTGACATTGTCTATACGGATTAGATTGTGGAAAAACTCATATATTCGTATGCAGTTGCGTTTCTCGACTTCTGTTGGCGCATTGATGTCGGTTTTGTCGTGGACATATTTTAAGACAGGCAGCAGGTAAAAACAGTCGTTTTGCCCTATGGTTTTTCTTTTGTTGACAGAATTGTTATTTGCCGGAGAAAGAAATTCTTTCTCTAATTCCGATTCGTTAAAATTATTATAAATCCAAACTAATGATTTCCAATAGTCATAGACTGTGCTAAAGGATATTTCTTTATATGGGAATTCTATTTTCCCTTTACCTTGCAGAATATCTTGTATTAAGAATTTTTTATCGGTTGCCTGTTTGCCTTTTGGCAACTCAACCATATATTGCTCAATCATGTAAACCCATCTTAAGAACTCTGCAAATCCGGCATCAGCAGTGTCGTTATCGCCTTTTCGCTTTCGCCAGAACCAAGTCTCAATTTGCTCCCAACAGCTATCAACCTCAAGATCTTTCCCGTTTGGCTGTCTAGCGCAAAAAATAGTGTTGTCAAATGAACTGTTCTTTTCCTGGATAACAAGAGGTTTTAGATTTTGTGTCGCCGACAAAGGTTCTCCTGTTGTGTTGATAACCACAAATGTTTCTTCTCCATTTTCACGGTTCTGCATGTCGAAATATAAAAATGTCAGTTTGTTAAGAACCCAATCTCCAAATAAAACAGCCCAGTCCGAATCCTTAGACATAAGTAATGATTCTATTTTGGAGAGCGCATTAAGCATACTCTGAATACTTGGGTCAAGATCATAATCTGCAAAATACCAATCTTCTTTTTTTATTCCATCAACCCTGTTTGTATTTGACATAAAAAACGGCAGACAAGATCACTAAGGAAATATATGGATGTTTCCCTAATTGAATAATTCAGATATGGCTCTTTGTCATCATGTTTGTATTCAAAGTCTGAAATTAGGTGGTGGCGAAATTTCCCACACTTGAACCATTACTTGTTTTGTAAGTTTCTGTAAATCAAAAGAAACTTTATATCATCAAGGATAAATGATACCATAAAGTTCCCAACTACTATCAAAAGAATCTTCTTGTCATTAATGAATGTAACTGTTAATAGTTTCACATATTCCTCCATAATTCACGATTTACATTTATTAACGCTGCGAACATATATATTCAGCAAATCATTGGCTATGGATGCATCGTTTATTCTCATGACATTATTATCCTCAGTTTTGTATCCGAAGAAATTGATGTTGCCATACCAGACTATAGATTTATCGATTATGGCACATTGTATGGATAAGTCTTCATCACACAGAACTTCTATACCATATTTCTGTAATTCGTTCTCGTTATATCCTTGTTCTTTGATGCGTATAACCACTTCAATACCATTCGCCATAAGGTCTCTTAACAGAGATATTAAGCGAGGAGTATATTTGTACTTTATCCTTTTGCAGGAGATGACTATGCTATGCTTTGTAACAATCAGGTCTTTGCGGAATGGTTCTGAAAAAGTCAGACCATCATAAATCAGTTCTTGCTTCAACTCTTCGTTTCCTTCCGATGATTTGGGAACACCGTAACCAACGGAAGCATAACCTTTCAATCTCTTGCGATACATGGAATCGCAAAGAGGTACACGAATGTCTATATAATCATATATGCGCACTTCATTCTTGTTGTCATAATCTCGGTGCAGTCTACCTGCATATTGTGCTATATTTCCTTTCCATGAGATAGGCAATGCGAGAAACAATGTGTCAAGCCGGGGATAATCAAAACCTTCGCCTATATATTTGCCTGTGGCAATTATTATCAATGATTCTGTAGCAGGAATTTCTTCTAATTTCTCCATAGCCTGCCTTTTCTCTTTTGCAGAATCCGCTCCTATGAGAGATACCACGTGATTAGCGTAAGGGGATAACATTTCTGCCAATACTCTTACATGGGATGTTAAGTTCGTGAGTATAATTGGAGTCCTGCCATCATTGATAGCTTTTCTCACATCATCAACAATTAGTTTGTTCCTCATTTCGTCTGTTGCCAATGCTTCTACGATTTGAGTGTAGGTCTTTGTTTCTGACGAAACATTACGGGATGATGTAAAGCGTGGTATGAGTGTACGGACAAAATTCTGCCGATTCATTTGGCTTTTAGCATCAGCAGTATATCTGATTTTTCCGCACTGCATAAATATAATTGGTTGGTGACCGTCCTTGCGAATAGGGGTAGCCGTAAGTCCATAGACAAAGTGTGCTCTCACCTGTTTCAACACCTGTTCAAAACTGACAGAAGACACATGATGACATTCATCAACAATCACCATTCCATAATCTCGTACAAAAGGCTTGATTTCATTTTCCTCCAGGCAAGACTGAATCAATGCTATATCTATTATCCCATGAATAGTATTCTTGCCAGAACAAAGAACTCCTATAGGAGATTTGTCTTTCTTTCTCTTACTTTTGATAGTGTTGTTATCGATTTCTTCGTTTATCTCCAAGAATTCTTCCAGTTGTTTCTTCCACTGGTCAAGCAAAGATTTTCGATGAACAAGAATCAGCGTGTTTACCTTGCGTTGAGCAATCATAGCAATAGCAAACACGGTTTTGCCGAAAGCGGTTGTTGCAGAAAGTGTTCCTATATTATATGACAGCATATACTCCATGGCTTTCTGCTGCTCTTCACGAAGTTCGCCTTTGAACGAAACATTGATTTTTCGTCCATGATAGGTTTTATCCTCTATGTTGTACTTAACATCATGATCTTCGAGAATGTTAATCACGGCATCTTCACAGCCACGAGGAATGGCAAGGTAGTCATCGTGTAATTCCGAACAGGATATGATACGTGGGATATCATAAGTAGACAGACGCATACCTTGTTTTGCATAAAACTCTGGATTGTGGAAAGTAGCCATTCTCTTGAAATAATTGACAGTCTTTTCAGACAAACCCAATAATGGGATATAAAGCATATTTGCCTTTGTCAAGGTAATACTTGATGGAAAATCTGATTTGGCAATAGCTTCAGTTGCCGGAACATCCCACGGCTTACTCTCACTACTCTTTGTCAATTCACCCAATGATGAAGCGCGTTTTTGGAGAATATCATCTATGGTCGATTCTGATATTTTCTGAATGTTGAGAAGAAAGTTCCATTGGTCTGGATATGCTTGGAACTGTTCATCAACAAATACACTATTTCCATTTCTTCGTGCGTTACCTTGAAGTGGCAGTGCCACAAGGTTTCCCATTCCACCTTCAGGTAGAGTGTCCTGATTGGGGAAGAATCTGTCGTATGACTTGAAAGAAAGATGCACATCTTTATTCATTGCTTCTGCCAAAATCGATTTTCCCAATCTTCTTGCTTTGGTTGCTGTTATTGCACCATCAAAGAATATCCATACATGCGCTCCATTACCAGAACGTGAACGTTCTATGTAGCAAGGAACATCCCACTCCTTGCATACACCTACAAAGGCAAGCACATCATTCTGATATCCATGCTCACAACTTTTATCATCGAAATCTGTACAAAGGAAAAAGCATGTGTTGTCATTCAGCATTGGATATAAGCCAACGACATCACGTCCAAACGCATCCTTGCCTGCAAGATGATTGTAGAAGTGTTGATACGATAGTGGAGCAAACTGACGGTTAGGACATTCTGCACATTTATATTTTCTCTTATCGCAGAACTCTCTGTTCCATTCACGTTCACATACAGGTTGATAACCAGATTTCTTCGTAGTATCACTATACCATCTTTTTGCAAATATATCCTCTCGTCCTTTGAAAATACTTTTAAACAACCCAACCTTCTCCTGTAACGAGAGACGAACTGACGATGCTGTTGGCTTTGTAGATTTGGATGCGGCAATGCTACAATCATGAGAACACGTCTCAAACGGTATTCCATGTTCTTTAAGAAGAGACTTTAGTCTTTTGTTCTCTTCTTCCAGTTCATGCATTCTTCTAATAATCGCATCTGCATCCATAATCACATTTTATAAGATTTTCTCTTTAGCCACTTCGATGGCATCTCTTTTCAGTTCACATTCATCCTCATCTCCGATAGCATCAAGCACTTTGTCTGCAAGCCAGAGGGTGAGCATTTCCTTCTCGTCTACATCAAAGTATTTTGCCAGTAAGATTACTTGGCTTCTCTTTGCTCGTCTGTCTCCACGTTCTATTTTACTAAACATAGGAGTGTCTATCTCTAAGTAAGCTGCCAATTGGCGTTGCAACACTTCTTGTTCGTCTCTAAGAGACTTAATTTTGTTTCCTAATAACATATCTTGTGTAATTTTTATTCGTTTTCTTTTGATATGATTTCCCAATAGCCACCGAAGTCAGCACCAATACGTCTGATGATTCCTTCTTCACGCAGTCTTTTGATTTGTTTCTCTACACCTCGTGAAGACATGTCTATCATCATAGCAATTTCTGCAGCTGATATGGAAGGCTTTTGTCTAATTAAGTCAAGGACTCTCTCCGAACTTTTTTGCTTTCTCTCCGAACTTTTCGGTGTTGTCTCCGAACTAAATCCGTCTGTCTCCGAACTTTTTGGCTGAGTTCCCGAACCTGTCTCCGAACTTTTAACGGTAGTTCCCGAACTTTCATTGCATCCTTCATGAACAGGAATTGTCACTAAGAATGTCAAGCGGTCGTCAGTTGTCTCAAAGACGGCACGAGGAGAACCGTTCTCAGCCAACTTGGCTTGTATGGTTGGAACACCAGTGGAGCGACCTTCCGTCAAGTCAAGCTCTTTCAAGAAGTCTCCTAATCGACGATTACGATAACGACGGCTTTTGAGCATATCACCTTTCTCAATATCCTCTTTGGATATACTACGGTCAGGTCCCGGGCAGTTGAGAATGGAGATTCCTTCGGGTTCAATAGTTATTTCTATTGGCTCATGCTGCAAGAAATCTCTGTGATAAACGGAGTTTACCACCGCTTCCTCAATGGCATCGTAGGGATAGTTCCAAAAGCGTTCGGCCTCCTGTCTGCCTGATATTTTGCGGACATTTTCTTTAAGTACATTACTTTTGATGTAGTCCATCGTTTGCTTTATCATCTGCGGGATGCTACCCTTGAATGTCACTTCCGTAAAATTGTTCGGGTCTTTCATCTTTCCGTTAGGGAATGTCACTACGTCAATCTGAGTGTATGGGAAGAACTTGCTTGGATTTTCACAGAACATCATGGCTGCAACATTCCGAATCAAGCGGTTCTCTTTTGGTCCTGTGTATAGCTCCATTTGGTCAAGTATATTTGACAGTGGTGTTGTTACCACATCATCCGCCAATCTACTTCCCACTTTAACAAGGTAGTCACGAAGAAGAACCAAAGAAATGTCCTCTAACCGAATTCCGCTATCGCCACGCTCGTCAAAAGGCACACGGTTAGCCAACTCCCGCAGCTCAACGAGTACTTCGCCTTTTGCCTCAATACTACTTGTGCCACTACGAATATAAAAATATTCCTTTGAGCTTTTGGCTGTCACATTCACAGGTACGGAATAAGGGCGATAACTGCCAGCAGGACACCATATCACAATCACTTGTTTTCCATCCACATCTTCTACGGAAGTGCGAGGCAAATAATAAGGTGAAATCTTGTTATTATAGCCTACCATCTCCTGCAATATGCCATCTATCTTTTCCATTGGTACACCTTCAACAGGACGGATTGCCATACCCGTCTTATCGTCAGTATCTACACCAACGATGATATATCCGCCTCCAAGGTCATCAAAATCGTTAGCGAAAGCACACACGCTATGGTATATGCTCGCCGGATTCCAGCCTTTCTTGAATTCGATTCTGTTGGATTCTATCTTCTGCTTGTCAAGCAGGTCTTCTATGTTTATTGCAAGTGCCATAATTCTATCTGTATTAATTAACCATTCATTTTAGAAATATCAAAAACAGACAACGCCTTATATACGTCTGGTAAAGAGCCTGTAAGCCTGCTTACCATTTTTGATGACCATAAAGGATGTACCAAACAGTAGTTCTCACCATCATAAGGATCTGTACCTATCAGCGTTCCATCAAAACTTTCGGCAGAATATCCATGTCTTAGAAGAACGTTCTTGACTGTGATATTTATATAGTCAGTCCAATACTTTGCTGTAAAATCTATCTTTGCATTTGAATCGTGTGCAAGCCTCGCTAAATCAAGTCCAAGTCGCCAATCAAGCAAATGATGCACTCCTTGGTTCGAATAATCCCTAATGCAATCATAGCAAGACGATGTGCAACCATTTTCATGATTATGGGCTGTCAGTTTTTCGTAGATCTCGCCTTTTTCTATGAGTGGCTGAATTATGGCTTTCTTAGGAACATCTTTATATCTCCTACCACTGAGATAGTTGCTATAGCCTGCACCATTTTCCAACTGCTCCACAAAGAAAATTTCTGCTTTCTTAGTTTGGGGAGTAATATAAAATCCCACTGTTAACTCCGATGAGTCTATATCAAGATAGTGAGATACTGATTTTCTTACGAGATACCCCCATGACAGAAAGGCAGCTCTTACTGCATGACTATTGACATTCTCTCCATTAAGTGGTGAAAGATTCAATTCTTCAGGAATCTCTGCTATCGAAAGTGCAAGTACACCTGTTGTCTTTGACGAGACAAAGGCATATTTTGTTTCAAAAGACAAATTTAATGTGTTTCTAATCTCTTCTGGATATGCATCACGTGACACATAAATACCCTCATTATTTTTCCCTAATTTATAGAAGTCTCCGTTGTTATCATTCACAAGATGCACGAGTCCTTGCGAAGGTACGATATTGTTCCTGATAGCCATATTATCAACTTGCGGACATTCTTGTAGAGATTGTTCACAATCCAATTTTATATCGCTATTGGGAGAATACCAATCGTAACTTCCGTTGAAATCCTCTACAGACGCATTATAGTCAACACAGAAACCTAAAGGTGAGCAAATCTTTACTTTCTGCATATCACTGCCGCAGACAGGGCATTTGCAAGAGTCATCATCTTGGCTGATTGACGAATAACCACATATAACACAACGATGAAGAGGATGGCTATAAACATTCAAAGAGTTGTACTTTGGTACTGGTACATGTGAGTTATTATATTCATAGTCAACAATTCCCACCGCCCTATATACTTTCTTGTCTTTAACAATCTCATGCCCTGGGGCAAAAGAGTTCAAAGCCATATCTATATCTCGAGAAACAACATCTTCTGCTGGTAGTTTCTTCGGCTCGCTTAGATACAAGTTTCGTGTGCGGGTAGGGAAACCAAACATTGGGAGCAGTCCGGCATTAGCAAGCCGTTCACTGAGTAATTCTTGTGTGTACTCAGAACTTGTGGCAATTTGGCTTATCATGTCAAGGAAATGATCATAGATGAATTTTTTTATTTCCTGCTTTTGAGCGTCTGATATTTCTGTACCAGTAGTCACAACTTCGATAATACGCCACACTTCTTCCTGGTTAGAAGATAGCCAGTTCGCAACTTCTTCTTTGTACTTATCCCATTGGTCTACAGTTCCGAAATTACCATGTACACTATCCTTTCCTGAAATTTCATTTTTTAAGGCAGCATACAGTATTTCCTTATATATAATACGTTCAGCAATCTCTTTTGTCCTTGTTTCCAGATATGGGTCTTTGGGAGTATCAGAAACCATACGCTCATATTCTTGGAAGTTTGTCAAGTCGTGGCTTGTAGAACGCGCAACTGTAAGGGCAATAGACAACGGATTACCACGACGACCGGCACGACCAACACGCTGTTGGTAATTGAAACGCTGGGGAGGCACATTGCCCATCATAACAGCCGATAATGAGCCGATATCTACACCTGCCTCCATAGTCGTTGTTACGCTGAGCAAATCAATACCTTCAACTAATGGATTCTCCGTTTTAAGGAATATGTCCTGAAACAACCGCTGCCTTTTCTTTGAATCATTCTTTGAAGTCTGACCTGTCATTTCCTCACAATGCAGACGATAGACATTATCGGTAGAGTTCAGTAAGGTAAGATAATAGTCCTCAGGATTACTAACATCTTCCTTTGTCAGGATATATTCCTCATCAAGTCTGTGATAGCAATTCATACAAACACCATTTGCACGATGCATGTGTACAGTCTTGCATCGGGGACAAATCCAATATTTTGAGCCAACATCCGCTTTCACAAATGAGAGTCCTTCTCCAGAAAGTGCTGTTACTTGGCGGTCTATAATGCCACGTTCTCTCAATATATCACGCAATGTGTCAAGCTTTTCATTGGTTTCTTTCGTACCTTTAATATGATATACATGTTGTACAAGTTTCCTTACAGCCATTGGGAAACTATCTTTTAAAGGATATTTAGAAGGAATCCCCATTATGCGTTTCTTCTCTCCAAGGATGCGAATGGTAGAACATGCAAGCTCCGCCATTGTTTGGTCAGCAATCTTACGGGTAGGCGAAAGATAGCCAAGTTTCAGTTCCTCAAACGAACGCTTACGGTTACCGAATATACTTGCCAATTGTTCAATTTTATTATATTTGCGTATTCTGTCAGAAAATTCCAACTGATTATCACTAAGGTCTGACTTGGCTTTTTTCTTTTCAAAATCAAAAAGGTCATACCATAAACCAGCCATGACATTTTGGAAACATGTAGGTTTAGGACCTGCCGGGTTCATGCCAAGAGACAGTAATATCTTAAACACATCATCTTCGACACTTCCAAGATTTTGTCCGTCACAACAATTGAAATAGGTTTTTAGTTTCGTTAATTGTCCATCTGTGGCAAACCCCATACGGTTTGCCATGATGACACGTGCGACCTCACCATAAGTCTGGTCATTTGTCAATTCGTTCAGACGCTGACCATCCGACTGTGTCCAATTTTGGTCATCGAACAATCTCTTCAGAAAAGTCACCACCTCATTACTGCCATTGAGAGCATGGAGAATAGCCCAACGGAGAACATCCCTGAAATGGTCGAGCTCTATTCCTGCGGACAATTTTGCAGCAGACTGACGACTATCAGAGAAAAGCACCACTTTGGTGTTCTTTTCTTTCGCATTTTTCATCGAGCGAATCAAAGAATCTGCAAGAATCTGGTTCACCTTCTGCAAGCCTGTACCATGGTAACGTATGGGAGTGAGGCTGTTTTTGTCTTTCATTATGTATGCCACCTCACATTTCGGACACTTATGTGGAAACTTAGTTTCTGAATCTGATGTTTGTTCATACAACCAATAAGCTCCATCCATATCTATACGATATTCGCCTGTACTCGGATTGTACGACACACGTTTCCAACCATCATCAGAACTTGCATCGCCATTCCATAAGATGCAATAGCCAGTACCGTCATCGTTTATTGGTTTCTCCGAACTTAGGTATGTTTTACCGTTTACCAAAACACGATAACCGCCGAGATAAACCTCACCACAGTTTTCGCATACAAGAATTTCTAACACCTTCATACCACAACTGCAAACGTTTCGTGGACGTTTGTAGAGTGCGCCTATAGTTCTTCCCTCAAATTTATGTTCTTCGTGAACATGAGGACATTGTGGATTGGAGCATCCCCATAAACCGCTTACATTACGGAAAAAGAAATGTGCTCTTAGTGGCGCAAGATAGTTGCCATTCCACTCACTTTTACATAACGCTTTTACAAGTCCAGCTACAACGCATAGTCTTTCCTCGCTAACAATACCTAATCCATCAGCTATTTTCTCAATATCTTTGGCTATGATGACTTTCTTTGAACTTAATGCGTATTTAAGCCATGATAATAACTGATACTTGGAAGATAATTCATAAAAGTTGTCACACCCGAGACTTCTCAGCAAATTGTTGTCAGCATTTGCGTCTTCCTCATAAACACTTCCATATTCAGCAAGTTCATTTGTCGGCAAAGAGACAGAAGGCTTCTCTACTGATGGCTGTGGAGGATTTGATATAATTCTAAACCTCCTCCTGAATTCATTCTTGTTTACTCCAAAGAACTCAGAAAGAAAATCTATTGATTGCTCATTTTCTTCTAAAGACGCACTGGAGGCAAGGAATTGTACCTGTGGAGAATCTGGACGCAATCCCAACCTGTCAAGCAGGACTCTTAGCAAATAAGCCACTTCTGTACCTGCTGTTCCTCTATAAGTGTGTAATTCATCTATTACGAGATGAAAAATGTGCGACGGGTCTTCTTCAAGCCATTTCTTCGTATCTGAAAATATTTCAGCCTCATGATTGCGCATGAGCATTATATTCAGCATGCTATAATTTGTAATCATAATGTCTGGCGCATTGTCCTGCATGGAGAAACGGTCCCACATTTCCGCTGAATCGCTTTCCATGCAAGGCACATGATAAAGCAATTCAGTGTTATTGTTCACTCTTGCCGCTTCCTGTGCCGCTTTCCAGTCATTCTGCAAAAGTTTCTTTTCTTCGAGAAGTTTGTCTCGTACTTTATCCTTAATTCCACTGACGGGAGTCGCACCGGTATATCGTCCAAAGTAAAAACGATGTCCACCACGATGTTCGTTCAACCAATCCAACGCTCCTGTTTTATCATCCTTATGACTGTTCAAGGCTTTTCTCAAACGAATCATCTGGTCTTCGGCAAGTGCATTGAGAGGATAGAGAATCATTGTGCGCATGGCTCTTTTTCTCGTTTTCCCCCAATTCTTTGATTCTGCAACCAAATCAGCTATGACAGGTAAAAGGAAACATTCCGTCTTACCAGAACCTGTTCCAGTGGTTACTACTATGTGTTTCCTGTTTATATATGCTTCTTTAAGTGCTTCGTATTGGTGGTCATAGAGATAACGCTCCTGTTGGCTGTTGTTGACGAACAGACCTGTATTCACAAAATCATTTAGTTCTTTTGAAAGCCCTTCATTAGCACAAAACTCAGCCAAAGTTGCCTTTTCGTGGTATTTCGGTACTATCTCTATAATAGGTGGCTGACAAATAGTGCCTGCCTCCTTTATCAGAGCGTTTCGTTCTTGGTTATACTCTTCACGAAAGAAAGGCAAACCGCTATTTATATATTTGATATAAGCATCAAATATTTCGTTGAATATTTTTATTGGATTATTCATATAGTATGGAGTTACAGAAGATTCTATTTAATTGTTTTACAGTTTCTGATGAGATGTTTTCAAAAATATATTCACTACCAGTTTTTCGTGGAAGTTGCTTTGAAGCCATACATTCCAACAAAAGTACACGGTAAACCATGAAAGGCATTGCAAAAGCAGGCATTGTAAGTTGGAGGGTAGAACTATTATACTTGCCATTTGCTTCGTTACTCACAACTCTTGTCAGACAATACGAAAGAGCGTATGCTTCAGGATTAATTGCTCTTGACGGTAGTTGTCTGAGATATAATTTCTCTGGCAATGAAAAGTAACGGGTTAATCCTTCTCTCTCTAATTCCGCAAGTCCACGTTTGGATTTCCAATTAACATACTTCAAATTACTTTCTTCTTCCAGTGATTTAGGAAACGTATCTACTACATCTTTGATACACGGATATGACTTAAATATGGCAACAGCCGAAGGGCGCATAGTCTTACACTTAACGTCCTCATAGGTCTCTGAAAAAGTGATTCCTACTGAGACGTGTTTACTTTTCACTTCTTCTGGAAAAACATTTATATAATAGAAATGTGTACCATAATTAAGAACAATGGGTTCGCTTAGAGCATAATATCCATTTCCTACATGGTCAATCACTCCATTAAATACTAATGGCCAGAAAATTCCCCATATAGGATTTTGCAACTCCAAATGATATATTTCATTAAGATAGTCGCAATTCTGTTTGATGCTCTCCAAACTCCTTTTGTCGAAATTGCTAATCCATACATATAGGAGTTGTTGAACTCTTTCAATGCGGTCTTTATTCATTTATGTAGTCTTTGTAGAAATTTGAGGGGTTAGCTGACGCCATTTCTGCAAGTTTGTTAGGCGATAAATACCCATTATGTGCATCATATTTTGCTTTGAATCTACCGACAAATATTTCCTTTGATGGTTTTTCTATACAACCGATATATTTGACGCATTGTTCACTCAAAGGAATCACCTCGTCGTTTGTAATGGTGCAAAGTATTCTTAAATTCTCAGGATATTCCTCACCGGAAGGTAAACAATTCGTTAATCCCATCTGAACATCTAAGAGCGGTTGCATAAAGTTTGGAAGATATGTGAGATTGATGTTCTGTAATACAAGATAGTGCATGATACCCGGGCTTTTCTTGCAGTTATCCACCATATTGCAGAGTCCTTCTTTCCACAAATCATCAAAAGACTTCCAACTGACATTTACATATTCTACAGCATAATAACACTTTTGAGTTGCGTGAAATATCGCCATCGCATAAGCAACATCAGGCAGTAACAAAATTCTGTATACAGCAAGCGTTTCTGCTATTGTTGTTGCTTTTTCATGTGGCAAATTGTTAAGTTTCAGTATATCTTCCAGCGATTTTCCAAATGCATAACACATCACACACTCTGACTCCACCATATTAATTTCTTGAATATTAAGAGTGGCAGATGTTTCTGTTATAGCATTCTGAACTTGTTTCGTATCTGTTTTCGAACCAAGTTCCAAGACATCTTTGATTATGGCAAAATCAGACATAAGACTCTCCTTCCTATTGTTCGCCTTATTAACAAGTTCATCAATCTTTGCGATTTCGTCATTCTTCGAAGCGATAGTCTCATCTAATATCTCTATTTCAAATTTCTTTTCATCGAGAACAGATGAAATCTTTGCTTCTTCATCGGCAATGGATTTTAGAGTAGATTCATAATGTTCCTTTTGCAGCTTGACAGCCTCCTCGTATTTGTCTTTTTCCATTCCGAGCATCTTATCATGCTTTTCCTTTATTTTGTCGAGTTCCTGTTTGTATTCATCAGAAACATCGTTGATAAGATTTTGCTTGTACGTATCAACTGTTTGAGTAATCACGCTCTTCACCCAAGGAAATGCAGATATATCATTCAATTCCTCTAATGTCATTGAGAAGTTAGCATTTAACTTTTTCAATCTTTCCAGTCTGCTTTTGTAAACATTTGAAGGCAAATTCTTCATGGCATTGAATGCTTCAATCAGATACCGCTCAACAGACTCGTAAGAATCTGCCACAACAATATTCGACCAATATTTCTTAAATATTTTTGTCATAAACCAGTGAATCAACTGGTCATTGTTAGTAATATCAATAACGCCTTCTTTTTCTGGAAGTTGGAACGCTATTAGGTATTTCTTGCCGTATGGGGACTCAATAATATCAATATTTGACGCTTTCCAATATGGAATCAGTCGCTCCTTGCTATTTGCTTTTATAAAGAATACCTTATCACCAGAAAGTATATACTTGTCATCTTCTGTTTCTATTAAATCGTTCTCTTGAAAAATGGTGAAATTATTCTCACCATCAACGTTAAGAGTTGCGTTTATTGAATAAATGCGATTCCCATACTCATATACGCTACCAGATTTGTCCCAGATATAAGCATCAAGGTTCTCGCCTTCTTTTTCATTAGGTATTACAGATAAACAAACCAATTTTTTGTTCTGTTCTTCATACCTTTGAATGAAGTTATGAGCAAACACACGTCCTTTGGGATGGAATATTTCTATTCTCTCCTTGGATGCAAGATTATGGTAAACATTCTTGTTGTTTACATATCCCAAAATTTCTATATTAGCATTTCCATTTGGTAAAATACTAACATAACCAACTGGTTTATTATTTTCAAAGTCAAAGTTACTCATAACACTATTTTATATTTGATAAAACTTTTATTGCGATATTATTCTCATTAGTCTGTTTGTAACTTAATAGATGCATTTCGCTCCATCGTCTCAAAACAGAACCTGTTGTGGTTTCTTTAAGAGACTGTGAAATAACAGAAAAATCGAGTCCGACAATACCTTCTTGTTGTCTTTCCGAATCCCACTTATCGTTTTCTTTATCTATTGTCCATTTATTATATTTCTCCTGCCATTTAGGGGAATCAGCTTTTGGTGTGACAACCTCAAATTCAATTTTCTTGAAATTAGGAAATCGGATTGTATGAATGCCAACATCCAGATCACTCAACTCTCTTTCCTCGTTAGGAATAGAATTTTCCATGGATTCCCCATCTACCCAGAACCTACTTCTTTTAGTAAGAATAAGTTTAGGTCCAGCACCATATAAATATGTTGACCGTCCGACTTTCAAACCTCCTTGAAGTGAATAGAAACGTTTCTGTGTGTAAAAATCGTATGTAGCTGCCGATTCTTTTATTATGTATATTGAAACATTCGCATATTTTTTTAACAAAAGGTTTTCCTGTCGCGTAATTCTGTGCTTACAACGATTGTTGAATACAATGGCAAACCCATCTTCTCCTGTTTCTATGTAGCGGGTCTCTTGCCAATATCCATCGTATATATCATCTTTTTTGAACAATATCAAGCCTTTATGCTTAAAATTAAATATACGTGTAATGTCATCGTATTTTAATTTAGCGACATCAAACCTTTTAAGCAAGGACAATCTTGAATTGCGTATCTGTAGTTGGGAGAAATCTCCATTCAGATACAAGAATTCATCTTTATTTGCTCTTTTTTGTTTCTTTATTTTAGAATTTTCAATTATATATTCACCATTCCATCTGAGGTAGAAATTGAATATTTGTCGCAGATAGTCGTCTTCCGTTCTCGAGTTTAGACGAACTTCTCTTGAATGTTGTGTGCGGAAGTATCTGATTATTCCAATTTTACTAATACTACGCCAAAAATCTTCTTCGGAAACATCTTCACCGGGATATAGGTTAGAATCTACAAATGCACCGGCTATATACTTCATGTCTTCTTCTGTAAATACACAAACAGACTGCATTATTGGATATTGAACATATCTACCAGCACCAGTTTTTCTTTTACATTTAGCAACAAAGAAGTAATGCGTATCACACCAAGTATAGAATGACTCCCAGTATTGTTCTTGATAGTCGGTCATCCATCTCTGCAAATCGTTGATATCCCAATCCAACACTTGCGAGAGTCGGTCTCTGTAATTCTTTACTGTAATACCACCACTGTTTGCTCTTTTTGAGGCTGCATACAACTGAATGGCAAGTATTCCTTTTATATGCTTTATATCAATACGATAAGGATACAAGTTTGCTCTAACAGCATCCATAAGCATACTTTCGGTAACGCTATTCTTTTTACAGAACTCCGTGATGAGGGCTTTGTCCACAACAAATGACACAGACATTCCCATATTGTCTTCTGAGAAAATCTGTGCGTCTATAAAATCACAAAAACTGTTATATAGTTGTGCTAATGTCATGAGTTACTCTATTATCTTTAGCAAATAATGATACTTATCTGATGTTTGACGAATTACTTTTGCTTTGTATCGTTCCTTATACTCTATTTCTATCTCTCTCGTATATGATTTAAGATATACCTTTATTTTTTTGTAGCATTTATGAGGTACTGGATTTCCGTATATATCAAATGAAATTTCTATAATGTCACCAATATTCAAGAGGGGAATCTTTGTGATTTTTTTATAATCAACAAGTTCTTTCTGTGTTGCGTATAGGGTGTTGTATGTCTGGTCGGCATATACTATTTGGACATTGGCTGATTCTCCTTCATGTAAAACCTTTTCCGCCATACTTTTGGGTAGCAATATTCTTATTCCATTACTTGTCATTAGGAAATAATGATTTGAGTATGTCGCGACATATTTTCCCTCAATCATTTTCCCAACGTTTGATATAATAGAATTTTGAAGAGCTTGGTTTTTCTTTTTTCCTTCAAAAGATGTAAATAAGCGGACATATTCATTAAAACCACCTGCTTTTATCTTTGCAACTTTTGCATCTGCGTCTGGATGATTCCGCTCCTTCTTAAATTCGCAATTAATCAGGCGTTTTATCATTTTCTTTTCTATAGTGGAGTCATCCAAGTTATTGATATAAGTTTCTATCAGTTTGCTAACAGCAATATAGCCTCTTTTTTTATGGACTTTGAGGAGCGTCTCATATATACAATAGTATGACGCAGCGTTAGATTGTTTGATGCAATACTCAATAAGTTCTGTCGTATTCATTTCAAGCGTATCACAAAGTTTGAAATAGAGACTTGGCTGAGATAAAGAATTAGTACTCCTTATTAACTTATCTTTTACCTCATCTGTCAGAATATCTTTAAAGTGATATAGGAACTCAAGATTCTTTTCAGGTTTAGTAGTAACAGAAAAGAGTTGTTCGCATATGGGTGATAAAAATTCTATACTTGGCATGAATTGAGAAATATCATTGTCATTTAGATACTCCACAACAGGAGTGCGATATATACGTGTATCGCACTTGAATAAAGTATTTATCACATGCCAAAATTCTTCTCTTGTCTGACAGCGTGCAAGAAATTCTTTTGCATATTTTTGACCTATAGGTATGTTTTTACCGCTCTTTAGATAACTACTAAACAATTCTTTTAATTCATCATTATTTTCAACTTTTAATAAATCTGAAATAACATTTGACGCATCAGCTGCTATGTTTCCTGATACTGTTTGTTCGTTTGGATTTATTGGTTTCTTATTCTCAGAATGGCGACTAATCAAATCGTCATTCACATACCATCCTGTTATTTCATCAAAAAATGTTCCTATTATTTTCACTCCTTTCAGACCAAGCATACTATGAGACCTTAATGTTGGCACATCAATGCTTGCAGTATGTTCTGTTCCGTTTCGCATATACGTTACACTGATATTATCCTCAACCGAAACTATGCTTGATGCCAACAGATTAGACAGTGGATAAATACCATGAGAGTATTTATAATCGTATCTCAGAGCAAGAAGGTTGTCAACAGGAACTTTGTTGATACATCCATTAGAATAACACTGGATTAAAGAAAAAGAACTGGTGTCAGAATATTTTTCTGGGGCATCGGTATATCTAAGAGTATAAGAGCCATCTGTGAAGAATACCAACTCAGTGTATTTGCATAATGATAGAATTTTATATTCTGCATCCATATTCTATTGTTATTTTATCGTTAATACTTTATTTCTATGTTGTATCCATAAATTTAGACAATGAGTTAGCAGACTTTTCTTTGTAAGAATTGTCATAATTTGACTACAAAATTACAAAGATTTATGGAGAATCAAGAAGGAAATGCTGTAATTCTTTATTTTACCATTCATTTTTAACACTTAAAAGGTGATTGAAACCGCGTTTTATGTCCAATCACCTTTAAAAGCATATAAAATGTTGTTATATTCTATTCTTCTTTACTTGTGTTCCTAATCCCACTTTATGCGAACCATCCCAATTCGTCAGTTGGTCTGCACATCCATTTGAGCCGCTAAGCGAAACGTATGTGTCGGCACTACATGACATGTGGTCAACGAAAGAAAGAAAGTTGTTGATGATGTCCTCTGTATAAACCACATCCTTTGTAGCAAACAGTTTTGTCCAATTAGAAACACATTCTCTACGGAAATCGGTGCAACCTCTCCATGCCATTCCGGCAAGGAACTTATCGACAGCAGGCTCAATATCATTTGGATTCGCAAGTTGATGACAATACTTTATAGCAGTAGCCATGATGCCATAAAATATGGCCTTAGCTTCCTCTTCATTGAAATTTATACGCTCTGTTTGTGAGAACTTGCCGAGTAAACCACGACCTTCCTCAATGAAGCGGCTGAGAACTCCTTGAAATCTGTATTGCTTGGCTTGCTCCTCACGCTTAGCCTCTGTCTCCTGTCGTTTTCTTTCCTCCGCTTCTTTTCTTTTGCGTTTCTCCACACGTTCTATGGCTTCAACTATCTCAGGTTGCTGCTTCAAGTCATTCCACTGAAGAACAAGATATTTATACTTAGACAACAAGGCATTGTAATCATTACCAAGACTGGCAAGCTCGCTCTTTGCATCAGCCAATTGTTCTTTGAGAGCATTAATCTCTGCATCTTTTTGAACAGTAACTCTCTTGACAGCGTTTTCATCAAGCTGTGAGATACGTTCCTTGACCTTAGCGTTCTCTGCTTCAAGAGCCTTGTTATCCTTGATAAGACGGTTGAGATTCTGCATATAATAGGCGTAAGTTTTGTTAGCCGATGCTTTGACACCTTCATTCTGCCTGTCACGAGCCTCATTGATGGCATCAGCCAAAGACTTTATGACTGCGTTTATGTTAGCTATACGTTCCTCTCGCCATGCCTTCTGTCCGATGATAGCAGGAACGGGTATGCCAAGCTCCTGTTCTACAATTCGCATTGCCTCTTGAACTGATGTCTTGACATTAAGCAAAGGGAATGTGAGTTCCTTATGGTCGATGGTTGCAAGCACTGCATATTTCTCTACCTTATCAAGGGCAGCCTTTGCCTGACGCTCGGCTTCAAGCACTACCTTGTTCTTGTGCTTTCGTCCACGCTTCTCTTCCTCGGACAACTCACAGTAAGGGATGCCACGGGCAAGCCCATACTTACAGCCCACCTTTTTGTGGTAGTCCGTATGAAGTCGGGAGAGATATTCCGATTTTTCCTTTCTTGTCTCACCCCAGACCTTGGCGTAAGATACCCTCTCTACAAAAGCCTTTGATGCTGTTTGCTTATTGTAATTTTCACGCTCTTCTTTCGACAACACCTTCCATTCCTTTGTACTTAACACTAAGTTTGGATTGTCCTTGTTGATATACTGGCTTCCGATTCGCCCACGTCTCTTGACTTTCTCCACAGGAATGGTCTGGACATGCGCATGGATGCTTGTCTCATCACAATGGACGGCAAAACTCACGATGTTATCCTCTCCCCACTTCCTGCAGGCGAAGTCGTATGTATCCTTTGCCCATTGCATGATCCCTTGTTGCAGGATGACATAGCTGTGGTCTGCATTCGGGTCAGAGGTGTCTATCTTCTGATTGCCAAAAGCAAGTCTGTTCATCACGTCATGGTCTCCGCTGAAAATCATGCCGACGGTACAGTTGGGGCTGTTGCTTGAAACATGGTCCGGATGCTTGGCATCCATATATGGCTTGAATCCCAACTCGCCAAGGCGCATCTGGATACGCTCATGCAAGGGAATGGGATTTGCACCAAGCAAAGTGACTCTTCCACCCTTGATAATTTCAAAGTTGAGACTCTTGCGTGAGAAGTTATAATGGTTGTTCTTGTCTTTGTCTGCATTCTTCAGCCGATAGACATTCTCATCCCATCCTCTGCGTTCAGCCTCGTTACCCACTTGGACGGAGAATGATTTCTTGTCCTTGCCGACATGGATGGCGGCACGTGGTATATTACTCTGCATATTGTATTCTTGTTTAGTTGGTACATTAGTAAAATGGAGAACATTTAGATACAAGTGGGGACAGGTCTCGGGCAGAGCCTGAGCATAATCAGGACTTTTTAAGTGAGCGGCGTAAGCATGTGAATCTAAAAGTCCCTATTATGTTCATGGACTTTTGCAAAAAGTCGTCATCTACATACTACCTCAAATCTGTATTGTCATCCGATTGTGCCTTGTCCGTGCGGTAAGTCGGATTCCGATAGACAATCTTTGCCATCATCTCGTTGAGACGGTCAGCGATGCGGTCGCCGTAGCGTTTGCGTATGTCATTGGGACCAAGGTTTGTTGTCACAACAGTGAACAGCTGCGCATCATACCTCTTTGTCAGGAGGTCGATGAGTGGAGTCATTACATTGCCGTAGTCCATCACCTCGACAGGCTCTGTTCCCAAATCATCAATGCCAAGCATGTCACACCGTGCCAGTTCAAGAAACTTCTTGTGGTCAGTCTTGCATAGCTGAGCAATCTGCAAGGCGTCAACAATAGTCAAGCCATAGTTTTCGCTGAAACCAGAGCCAGATGAACGGTTCGGATTGGGTATTTTCAGATAGTTGATGAGGTTTTGCAAAGCCTTGAGCATGGTGGTCTTTCCGTTTCCGCATCCGCCACAAAGAACTATACCGAACTTAGACGAGTCTGACGTTAGACACTTCGCAATCTGCCGTAGCTGGTCATCAACAGAGCTGTTGGGAACAAAATCACGGTGTCGGGACTGAACCTCCGCTATTGTTGCAGCCAACAAAAGCTCATACGCCTCTTCCTCTTTCATCGGGAGCCTAAAACGCACCGTCGTAGTCCGTCCCTTCTGCAGGAGCTGGACATAATCTGCGATTCTCTTTTCTTTTGATGTATCCATAATTTCTATCATTTTTACTGTCTAATTTTTCACACGATTCCTTTATAAAAGAATCTTTGTCTTTATCTTTTATATGTGTCAAGTCATCCGTCAAGTTTACTGTCAAGTTATCCGTCAACTCAAGCATAGTGTATTTAGACGGTAGATGACGTGACTTTCCATCCTCAAATGCTATGAGCTTACGCTCAGCGAGATGTTTCCTTGCCGTGATGACAGTTTGCCTTGACATGCGTAGCTCCTCGCATATCCTTGTCGTCGAGCATACAATGGGCATCTGCCAAAAACGCTTGTTGCACTCGTTTATCAGATAGGTGAACAGCGCAATCTCACTCGCTGGCATTGGCGACAAGAGAGAAGAGCGCCATAGCTGGTTCATGTATTCAATATAGGTCATTTGTCCTCCTTTCTGTCGTTAGCGTCAGTCTTCAGCATTTCCTTGTCAACCTTGCTTGTCCTCTTGCAATAGCCTGATACGGTCTCATTCAGAGAGCGTGCGTTAGTTATAGCCTTAACAGCAGATGCCGGGTACATGTTCTTGTTGCCGAACTTGATGTGCTGCAGGTAGCCTGTACGGTGCCACTGCCATAATGTGGCTGGGCATACGTTGAAAATCCTGCAGACCTCATCCGTAGTCAGAAAAGTCTCCTCTAGCTCATCCTTACGGGTGGATTCTATTTTCTCTTCCCATTCCTTGCGTGACTGCGTAAGAAGCATCTCTGCAAAATGGTGAAGGTCTTCTGGAGTGACGGTCAATTCAAAACAATTCCTTCATCCGACATCAAAAGTATCTGCAAAACGCAGGATTATTCCTCGTTTTAACATTAAAACAACCAAGAAATGCAGGATTATTCCTCCTTTTGATTTCAAACAAGGTTTTGACGTGCGTTTCTTGCCACTTTCGGGAGCCGATGAAGGAATAATCTTGCGTTTCTTGTCACTTTCAAGTGTAAATGAAGGTCTTGACGCACGTTTCTTGTTACTTTCGACATCAAATGAAGCCATTGACGCACGTTTCTTGTGTCAAATACTTTTATTTATGCAAGAAACACCGTTTCCGGCACCATTAAGAGCAAAAACATACAAGAAACGTGCGTCAACAGCACAAAAATGAATAAAATGAAAGAAAAAACGCAAGAATATTGACATTTTCTCTCGTTTTTATTTGGCGGTCTGAGAAATTTCATTACATTTGTTGTTGCGGACTGGTAATTCTCTCTGCACAGTAAACATTATTAACTTTTTAACAACAAAAGATTATGAAGCAAATTGAAGACATCAGCCTGCCGCGCATGAACAACGGCGCGCATTTCACGTTTATCAAAAACATCCTTGCACGTGCCGCAGCCGACACAGCAGTAAATGAAAAGGCAGCAAACCTTGTGGCTGACCTGAGCAATGCTTTTTCTGTAGAGGACGAGGCATTGAAAATTTCCCAGAAGAACCTGCTCACCGACGAGATTGCCAAGGCGGATGCCGAACGTGACGCACTCTATGCCGGCTACAAGAAGGCAGTTGAGGGATTTCAGGCAATTCCTATTCCCGACATGGCAAAGGCTGCCAAGGAACTTGCACAGCACATCAAGGACTACCGCATCAGCACCACCGACCAGCTCGACAAAGAGACAGGTCTGTTGGTTAATTTCATCGCCGACCTTGAGCACAAGTTCTCGGAGCAGGTGAAAAAGCTCTCGCTCATGGCATTCGTCACAAACCTGAAGGAGGCAAACGAGCGTGTGCGCAGCTATACCCTGCAGCGCACCAACGACCGCATGACCCTACAAGTGGGTGCGCTGAAAGCTGCACGGGCAGCCAGCGACAAAGCCTACCGCGACCTTGTGAAGATGGTAAACGCTCTCGCCATGGTGTTCGGCGAAGCCAATTATGCATCTTTCATCGACTATGTGAACACAGAGATTACGCACTACAAGCGTGAGGTGCTGAACACGAAGGCTGCTGCTCCTCAGACCTCGGCAGGCAGTGCGGTGAAGCCAACTGAACCGACTGAGCCGACACCTGATGATGGCCATGAATGGTAACAACGGTTTCAGAACATGAACAAGTAATTAAAATTCCCTCCTGCGAGATTGCTTGCGGGAGGGAGCTAAACTCTCAAAAATATAAGTTTAAACGACAACAAAAAAGATTTAGTATGCCATACATTTATGCCATCATAAGAGAAAAAGAAACGGGCAAGTTGCAATATTTGCAGGAAAACTATAATGACAATGAAGATGTTGAAGATTCTCTTTTATGCAAATGCTTTAATTATGCCTATTCTCTATCATCAGCATATTGTAGTTATTTGGAACAGATAACAATAGAAGACTTTAAACTCCTTAATGATTATGACATTAGGAAAAAGAGTAGAAAGAATGCATATTTTATGCAACAGGCTCTTGATAATCTAAAATCGAAAAATGATGTTGTCGCTTTCTCTCACAGATACGGAGGCTTCACACATTTCGATTGGAAGTTTAACGATGACATAACATTTCACATTTATACAAATTTCGGTTTTGGAAGTGTAAGCGACTTCAATGCAACCTTTAAGTATAAGGATGTCTGTTTGGCTCCGTATTCTTACTATGTGAAATATAGATATTCAGATTATGCTTCAGTCGTAAGATGTACTTATCAGTACAATTTGAATTTTGAGGAATGGCCGCATGTAATGAGAGATTGTCTCGACTTTTATAATGCAGTTGTCAGCGGAAATGAAAGTTATGTGTTCAAATGGATAAAGGAACAAATAGAGTACATGGTTTACGGGTTGAAGAAATTTCTTTCGTATTCTTCGTTCTGTTTCTACGAAGAAAGGTTTAATATCGGCACAGTAAGCAAAATGGCAACCATAACCGATGACGATTTTTGGATAGTAAAGGCGGGAAAGATATCCAATTCCTTGCAGTTCACCGATAATTTGAAGGTACTTCCCATGCAAGTTGAAGCTGAAAAATACTCTGCAGAACTTTACAAGATTGCAGAAGATTTCGTTCCAATGTTATCAGAAAAGATTAATACGGTAAAAAAGGAAGTTGCAATAGAAGAGGATAAACTACATGCCCTTAAAGACAAAGGGGATTATCCATTATATTTTCGCATTAAGAAAAAATATTACGATAAAAAACAATGGTATTATTCTACCAATAAATTTTCGATGATGCGCTTTCTTATGAAACTGTTGAGCAGGCTTTATCCCCAATATTGCATCTCGGAGGTAAGACAACGTCTCAAAGCTCTTGACGATCTAATCAAGAAAGTTGATGAATCGGAGAAGAAATTGAACTCACTAAATTTTCTACAATACTCTTTAGAAAAAAGCCACTCAACACTTCTGGATAATATAGCAAAGTACTCTAAAAAGCAAGATGCCGTATCTGTTGAAGTCACGGATTAAACAGACATTTGATTATAGCAGTGGCATTATCAACATTTGGTATTTGATAATGTCACCGCTATATTTTTGTTGTTTTACAATCTCACGTTTTGTCTCCTCGTCAATCTTCCTGTATCTTGCGAATGCCCTGCTGCCGTTGACGTGTCCTGTCATGGAGCTGACAAGCTCAGGGTCTTTCACTTTCTTGTAAATGTTGCCGATGAAGTTGCGCCTTGCCATGTGGATTGATGCGGCATCGCATATAGGCTTCTTAACCTCCTGTCCCGTGACGGTGTCAAGAATGGTCACCGTTCTGTTGATGCCGCATTCCCGAAGAACAGCACGGATGCCGTTGTTGTACTGACAGACTTGTCTTGTCGGCAGAAGAGTATTCTGTCTGCCCTCATAGCGTTTAAGTATTTCCATTGCCTTCGAGGTCAGCGGAACGCTCACCGTCTGCGGACGCTTGCGCATGGTCTTGTGTGGCAGGTACTGCAACATGTCACCGTCAATATTGTCACGTGTGAAAGAGAACAGGTCGCCGACTCTGCATCCTACCATTGACTGGAACATGAACAGGTCACGGTAAACTTCCAGCTCAGGCTTATGGCTGAGGTCGGCATGGAACACTTTGTCACGCTCCTCTATGGTCAGATAGAATGGAGTGCCTTGTACTGGGGAAGGGATGGTGAATGCATCGCATGAGCGGTTTGTTGTGAAGCCCATCCTTATGCACCAATGACCTACGATGCGTAGGTGGTGCATGATGCCGATTATCTGTGTGCTTGAAAGCTGCTTTGGCGGGTGTATGCCGATATTGAACTGCTTGTAGAACTCAGGATAATCTTTGTAATAGATATACTCTTTTGTGACATATTCGCGGATGTCAAGATAATCCTCAGGACGGATAGTCTCTTGGTAGAGCGTGAAGCCTTCCTTACCTTCTATCTCCCTCTTGTAGGCTTCATAGCGTTGGAGTTTCTTGATGGTAGGCTTGTATGCGAGCGCAGACCTCGGACTCATGGGATGCTCGGCAATGTACTGCTCCATTCTTGATACGACAGTCGTAAGTCCTTCCTTCAACTCTGTTGGCGGATTAACGCACTTGTCTATCATTCTCTTCATCCATGTGACATCTGCCGTGGCTGCATTGTATTCATCTGATAGTGTGGCAATGATTGAGCGCACCAAGTCCTTTATCCGTTTCTGCTCTTCCGCTGATATTTGCCTCGTCCTTTTGTAAGAGAGGGCGTCATTGTCCCAGAAGCCAAGTATCACCTCAATGTCAGAGCGTACTTTTAGGTCAACTCCCTTGTCCCGGAGTCGAAAACACAGATAGCCTTTACGGGGAGCGTCCTCGCTCTTGGACTTACATTCCTTTGTAGTGATACTTATTTTCATATTCTCTTAGTTTTTGTTTCTACTGCAAATGTAATTCTTTTCCCGTAAATGTTCCCACATATCCCTAAAAAACTTCAATCCGTTTAAGTTTATTTATCTTTTGTATTTTGCCAAACCATCCCTTATTATCAGTTGTTTACAGATGTTACTTTCAACTTTTATCAAGTTGAATTAAGTGTGTTTTAGTATATATAGTTTCCACGCTTTTTGTTAAGCATCCCCACGAGAAGAAATAGAGTAGTGAGGCGTTGCTGCCCGTCACATAGCTGAATGTGGTTTGCAGGTGTCTCATATCCGTAAAATAGCCCAATATTCAATGAACCTTGTTCTTTAGACTCATACAGCTCCATCAGGTTCAAGACAAAATCAGAAACCAACTCGCCGGTCTCTCCTGAACTTTTCTGGTTGCTTTCATCCCCCCAGCAATAATCCCGTTGCAAGTCAGGGATTATTATACATCTTTCACCAGAAAACAATTCTGCCAAAGTATATGTCTCGCCAGTTACGAAATTTATTTTATTTGCCATAATATGCCTTGAAGTCATTAAGTGTTTGATACTTGTTTTGAGCTATATCCCGACCTGTCCATTCTGAATTTGCGAACTTGTATATGGTATGCAACAGATGGCGGCTTTTGAAAATCTCTTTTACATTTTTGCTGTCGGGAGCTTTGAAGAACAACTTTTTTTTATCAGAAAAAGAGCTGTCGTTAAACGATGAATTATCGTCTTTGTACAAAAGCACGAGATTTCCTATAGAATGCTCGCTGGCGGAGAATCTCTCGTTACCGATAAAACATCTGCATGTGCAGCGTGCAATGTAATTTTCTCTGTCAGCAGGAAGATTTGCCAGCTTGTCTCCTTTGCCGTTTACTGTCTCACGATGCCCGTTGTTGCCTTTCTCTTTATGAAGGACTTTTGATTTTGGGAATATGTGCTCCAAAGAACGGCCTCTGCTGTCGTTTCTGTCCCATATTGAAAAATCGAATTTTCTGCCTTTGCCATCTTCCTGTTTATTATTTTCCTGTTTATTATCTTCATCTATATTAAGCCTTAGTAAAAGGCGAAAGGCTTCTTCAGGATAGTCGTTGTACAGATTATCACTGCTTAACTCCTTAAATCTTTCCGAGTACTTTTTGTTGAATATTTCTGACTCGCCTCCGTTTTGTAACTCTTCTACGATTTCTTTGTGCGTAAGTCTCAAAAATGCCAATCTGTAATATTTGTCCAGATTTTCTACATATTTACTACATCCAAAATACCATTGTATGAAACTGTCCTTGTCTCCAACTCTTATTATGGCACCAATTTTATTGTAAACAACAGGCTTGTTGAAAGTATCTTCAAAGCGTTTCTGCAAACGGCGCAAACCGTCAAAAATTCTTTTTGCCTCTATAGGCATCTGTTTACTTAAAAAATCTGTCTTAAATTGAGAGAAAGAGAGCTCTTTGCAGGCTTTGTCTTGAAAAGTGGCAATGAGTAATCCCATTACATTATTTATTTGGTAAAAAGATTTCACGTCATCCCTGTTCCACCATTGAAGCCATTTGTCCCACTCTCTTGCATACCGGCTTCTCAACAAATTGTTATCCCACTCAATGGCATTTTTTTCTTTCTCTGTTTTTGACTCTAAGTCCTGACTGTTTAGTGAGGCAAGTCGTAACAACTCGGCTTTTATCAGCTCTTCGGTTTTCATTTCTGCTTTATTGCCATTCATCATAGAGAAAACTTTGGTAGCTTTGTTTTCCGGAATGTCAATATATAGAAATTTAACGAAATCTAAAACATAATCGCAAAACTCCTGTTTGTCTTGTTCACTAAAGTCACTGATCTTGTTTGAGATAATACGAATGGTTTTCTTGAAAAAGAATATGTCTTGAAACTCCTCATCTGGGTTTTCCTCACAGTCTGAAACCAAGTCTTTCTTTGATAAAAACTCATTAGATTCTTTCCTGATTCCATATTTGATGACGAATTTGCCTTGATAGCCAAGATATTTCAGCAGCAAATAGAAAAATGTTGTCCGCTGTTGACCATCAATAAGTACAATATCCGAATCTGTTTCAGAAACAGTAACCCCCTGAATGAAAATTTCTCTTTTCACTTTATACCCCTCAAGAAGGGATTCCAGTATATACGTCACCGAATCTTTGGCATTTCCTTTTCTCTTCCTTCCCCAAACATAGCCTCTTTGGTAATTTGGAATGAAAAAATCCTTTTCTTTTGACAAGTAATCCCTGAAGGATATTGTTGCATTCATAATTTATCGGCATTTAGCAATGTTAATTATTGTCTGTGTTAATTATAGTCTGTAATGTAAGTCTTCCATTTCTCTCAAATACAGCCTTGCGCACATCTCTGCGTCATCTCCTGCACGATGGTGTGTGCCTTCGGGGATGCCGAGCTGTTCGCAAAGATAACCAAGAGTGTTGCTGCCAAAGTCATAAACCTGTCGGGCTATTTTCAACGTGCATTGCCATTGCAGTTCCGGCAGATGCAGATTGTACAGACGGGCGGAATGCTCCAAGCAGCTGCGGTCGAATGGCACATTATGTGCCACAAGAGTGTCAAACTCGTCAAGATACAACCGTTCTATTTCTTCCCATACCTCTGGGAATGAAGGCGAGTTTTCTGTGTCTTCCGGACAAATACCGTGGCATTGCATATTCCAGTAGCTATATAGGTTGTCTTCCGGCTGTATCAGCCAGGAGCGGGTTTCTGCGATTTCACCATTGCGGACCGCACAGATGCCGACCTCGCAAATAGAAGCTCGCTTTCCTGTGGCTGTCTCGAAATCTATGGCGATAAAATTTAATCCGTCTATCATCATGTTTTCTTTTTTTATAGTACGACATAAGATTTTGGGGCTGGAACTAACGGCACCAAGATACGGCTATTTTTTGTTTCTGCCAAATTATTTCAGGGCAAAAGTGTCTTGAAGTGACATTTTCTATAGAAATCTATAGAAATGTCCCTTTTCTTCTATTGCGCATAAAAACAATTGCGTAATTTTGCATCAAAAAAAGATGATGCAAGAAATAAATCCTGCGGAGACAACACGCGCCTACGCTTTTGAGATGTGGATGAAAGCTCCGATGCCGATGGTGACGCTGTTTAGAACCATTGATGTGAGTAATTTGCGGAGAATCAGTAAACGCAGTGGCATGAAATTCAACATGCTGATGTGCTGGTGCATAGGCAGGGCTGCCAGTCAGGTGAAGGAGTTCTATATGCTGCCCGTCGGCGACAGGCTTGTGCGCTATGATTCGATAGCCGTCAATACCATTGTAGACAACAAGATGGGGGAGGTCAGTTCGTGTGACATCCCGTTTTCCCACGATATGGCAGAGTTCAACCGCAGTTATCTACGTCTGACGCGACAGGTAGCCGAGTCATGCGAGAATCATGACATTACCGACAGCATGGTGATTGGCACGTCGGCATTGGCTCAATATGAGATTGACGGAGCCGTGGGAATGTATAGCGGCGTGTTCAACAATCCGTTTATGATATGGGGGCGCTACCGCAAAAGCTGGTTCAGAACTCAGCTGACCGTATCATTCCAGTTCCATCACACTCAGATGGACGGTGCCCATGCCGCCCGTTTCCTCGACTTGCTTCAAAAGGAGATTGACTCGATAAAGCCTTGATAATTGGCGGAGTCATTCTGTCAACAAAGTAGCCGTTGTCCT
>OGLR01000261.1_pt1 | contig 29146 bp, 20 predicted proteins | sample 1572931 | NCBI WGS metagenome assembly OGLR01 (sample SAMEA2581997, study PRJEB24529) | metagenome | biome: Human gut stool | place: China | collected 2011 | reverse complement strand
CTGCAAAACGGAGAATACAATCCGAAGGCAAGCGTGCAGACTATAGCCAACGCCATGGATGTTGGCGATCCAAGCAACTTTGCCCGTATTCTCGACCTTTACAAGGCATCGCACAAAGAAATTTGTGCCCACATTTCAGGAGCGACTTATACTGACTCACAAATTGCAGAAACCATGAAAGAGTGCTACAAGCAGACGGGCTATGTGCTTGACCCTCACGGAGCTTGCGGATACAGAGCACTGAAAGAACAGCTTAAAGACAACGAGTTCGGAATTTTCCTCGAGACGGCACATCCTGCCAAATTCAAAGAAAAGGTCGACGATATACTAAGCTCGGATATTGAGATACCTTCACGCCTGGCCGACTTTATGAAGGGTGAGAAACTTTCTGTAGAAATGTCTGCAGACTTCAATGACTTCAAGTCATATCTACTGTCAAGATAGCACTTAACGACAATGCATATATCAGTCCACCCTATGAACTTCTATGAAAGTATGAGGGTGGACTTTTTTCCATAAAACGGTCTGCACTATGCCTCGCGCTGACAAATACGAAACCAAGGCAAGCCAAAGGGCATGATTATGGAAGATACCAAAGAAAGCGAGGCAGACGGCGAAAAACACCACCGCCGACACCAGCAACGAGACGAGCATGCCACGGCTGTCGGTTATTCCTACATAAAGACCATCCCAAATAAAAGCTCCCATTCCTGCAAGCGGCAAAAGATATACCCACGGCATATATTCTTCAGATGCGGAGATGACGGACGAATTGTCTGATAAAAGACGCATAAGCTGCATTCCGCCAATATAATATAACAAAGTATAAGCTACGCATAAAGCCGTCCCCCATTTAAACAGGCACCGCACAGAAAGATGAAAACTTCTCATTTCGCCTGCGCCATAATATTTTCCTCCGATAGCCTCTCCTGCGTATGCAAAGCCGTCCATGACATAAGAATAAAGAGTGAAAAACTGATACATCAGCGTGTTGACGGCAAGAACCACGGCACCCTGCCGCGCGCCAATTGCGGTAAATGCGAAATTTACGGCAACAAGAAACAGATTGCGGATGAAGATATCACGGTTTACAACAAAAAAGCGTCTCATCCCTGCGCTGTCTTTAACGGCTCTCCATGTGCAGACGGCCAGCACTGCACGATATTTTCGGCTAAGAATGAGCAGCATAAGAAGCAAACCTCCGTATTGAGCAACAAGTGTTCCCAAAGCGACCCCCTCAACCTTCATTCCAAAAACATAAACAAAGGTCAGACTGCCCAGAATATTCACAACATTCTGAAACAGAGACACATACATAGGTATGCGTGTATTCTGCATGCCGATGAGCCATCCGTTCAGTCCGAAAAGACACAGCATTGCAGGCAAAGCCCATATACAGATGTCGAAATACCGGCAGGCGTATGGCAAAATATCGGCTGTTGGACTCATGGCTGTCATAGCAAGCCTGCGGACAAGTGGCTGAAATAATATAAAAAGCACACCTGTCAGAAGTCCGACACACAAAGACCTTACGAGAATGTCGGCTATCATACTCCGGTCGCCAGCTCCGTATGCCTGCGATGTCATGCCGCTTGAGCCCATACGGAGAAAACCAAATATCCAGCAGATAACGTTGAATATCATGCTGCCAATGGCAATAGCCCCAATATAAACACTATTGCCCATGTGACCGACAATAGCCACATCTACCAATCCGAGCAACGGAACGGTTATGTTTGAGACAATAGAAGGAATTGCAATGCGGAGGATTTCGGAGTGCATATTTTAGTGAATTATTGTAGGGCCGTTACATGTAACGGCCCTACTGTTACGCACAACGGAATTATCCTCCGAAGTTGTCATACATTATAGACTCCGGCTCTACGCCGAGTGAGTCGAGCATGCCTACAACAGCCTTCGACATCGGACCAGGACCGCACATGTAGTACTCGATATCCTCTGGAGCCTCGTGGTCTTTGAGATATGTGTTGAACATTACCTGATGCACAAATCCCGCAGTGTATTTAACTCCTGCCGCATCGGCTGCCGGGTCTGGACGGTCGAGAGCCAGATGGAAGTGGAAGTTTGGATATTCTTTCTCCAACCCAAGGAAGTCGTCAAGATAGAACACCTCGTTCAAAGCCCGCGCGCCATAGAAATAATGCATCTCACGGTCTGTTGTGTGAAGCGTCTTGGTCATGTGCATAATCTGTGCGCGGAGAGGAGCCATACCGGCACCGCCACCTACCCAAATCATCTCACGCTTGGAGTCGAAATGAGGATGGAAATCACCATAAGGACCACTCATAATAACCTTGTCGCCCGGCTTCAGAGTAAAAATGTATGAGGAGGCAATACCAGGATTTACATCCATAAAGCCAGAGCGGTCTGGCTTGAAAGGAGGCGTGGCAATACGCACGGTAAGCATAAACACGTCGCCCTCGGCAGGATAGTTTGCCATTGAGTAAGCACGGATTGTCGGCTCTGTGTTAACACACTTCAATGGGAACAAACCAAATTTCTGCCATGCAGACAGATATTCGTCGCCAATGAGCGACTTGTCGATATCCTTATCATAGTCAATAGAGAATGCAGGAATCTTAATCTGCGCGTATGAGCCAGGAAGGAAGTCCATGTGTGCGCCCTTTGGAAGCTGTACCTTAAACTCCTTAATGAACGTGGCGACATTCTTGTTCGAGATAACCGTACACTCGTATTCCTTTACGCCAAGTACGCTCTCTGGGACACGGATGCTCATGTCGCCCTTAACCTTGCACTGGCATCCGAGACGCCAATGGTCTTTAATCTCCTTACGGCTGAAATGCGGTTTCTCAGAGCCGAGAATTTCACCGCCACCCTCAATAACCTGCACTTTGCACTGTCCGCACGAAGCCTTACCACCACATGCGGAAGGCAGGAAAATGCCGTTCTCGTTGAGAGTAGCCATAAGATTGTTGCCCTGCTCAACAGAAAGTGTACGGTCGCCATTGACAGTAATGTTTACATTGCCGCTTGGCGAGAGATATTTCTTGGCAACAAGAAGTATAATCACAAGGAGCAATATCGTTACGAGAAACACTCCTATGCTTGTCAGAATGAATTGTACCATAATTATTATTTCTCCTGATGATTAAATTTTAAGACCTGAAAAACACATCATTGCCATGGCCATAAGACCTACGGTAATGAATGTGATGCCTAATCCCTGCAATGGTTTTGGAACGTCGCTATATGCCATCTTCTCACGTATCGCACCCATGGCGACAATGGCGAGAGTCCAGCCGATACCGCTGCCCAGCGCATATACAAAGGCATCTCCGATAGAGCCTATATACTGCGTGTTTGAAGGGTCGAGATTTATTCTCTGCTGCATGAAGAGAGAGGCACCCATTATGGCACAGTTTACGGCGATAAGCGGAAGGAATATGCCAAGAGCGGCATACAGGGAAGGCGAGTATCTCTCAACTACCATCTCAGCGAGCTGAACCATGCCGGCAATGACGGCAATGAAGAGAATGAAACTGAGATATGAGAGGTCTACACCCTCAACAAGGCAGTCGGGACCAAGTATCTTAGTCTGCATGAGATAGTCTACAGGAACCGTAACCATCAATACGAAGGTAACGGCGAGACCAAGTCCCAATGAGGTCTTCACATTCTTAGACACGGCAAGGAACGAGCACATTCCAAGGAAGAATGCAAATATCATATTGTCCACAAATATGGACCTGAAAAACAAGCTTATTGTGTGTTCCATAATTTATTTCTCCTTATAAAAATATGCACGGTGAATCCAAATGACACATCCCAACAGTATCAACGCCATGGCAGGCATGGTCATCATACCATTGTTTACATAGCCCCAATCGTAAACAGCATCTGGCAAAATCTGAAAGCCGAGAAGCGAGCCACGTCCGAGGAACTCTCTCACACCACCAACAACGACTAGTATCATGGCATAGCCAAGACCATTGCTGACACCGTCAATGAAGCTCGGCCAAGGACGGTTTGTCATGGCAAAAGCCTCAAGGCGTCCCATGAGAATACAGTTGGTGATGATAAGACCGATGTAGACAGACAGCTCTACACTTACATCGTAGACGTATGCCTTAAGCACCTGGCTTACGATAGTTACGAGAGCTGCGACAACAACAAGCTGCACAACAATACGTATACGTGTAGGAATGGTGTTGCGGATGATTGAGATAATGACGTTGGCAAATGCTGTGATTACGGTTACGGCTAATCCCATAACAATAGCAGGCTTAAGCTGCGACGTTACGGCAAGAGCCGAACAGATACCAAGCACCTGCACCAATATGGGGTGGTCGAGGTTCAGCGGATTGCTGAACACTTCCTTATTCTGTTTTGAAAATAAGCTCATAATTATGTTATTTCTTTAAGAGTTTCACATATTTACTGAAACAATCCTGAAGCATCAGTGTGACACCATCAGAAGTCAGAGTGGCACCAGTAACGCCGTCACATTCTGAAGCCGGGTTCTTGATGTCGGCATGTTTCTTTACCGCAATGGCAACATTGTCGCTTCCCTCGGCAAAAATTTTCTTTCCCTTAAACTGGTCCTGCCAAGCCTTGCTGTCCTTAATTTCGGCACCAAGTCCTGCTGTCTCGCTCTCATGGTTGAAGTATGCTCCATATATAGTGTTCTTGTCTGCGTCAAGGGCTATATATCCCCAGATTGCGCCCCAAAGTCCCATACCATAAACAGGTATCACATACTTCTCCAGTCCGTCCACCTTACAGACATAAACGGCAAGCTTGCCATTCTTGTAGTCTGCGCTGTTCAGTTTGAATGCCGCATTCTCACCTCCCGGTGTTCCCTGCTCCAAAACATTCGCATCGGCATCAACTATCATATCTGCCATTACAACCTCGTTGTATTTAGCGGCAGCATCCGTATCGTTAAGTCCGCGGATATTGAGGGCTGCAAGAATTTGCTTCTTCTTGTCGAGAGCCACATTGATATCCTGCTGTGGTTTCAATGCCGAGTAAACAAAGGCAAGGAGGAAAGCCACCACAACAACCAATACCGCGCTATATATTAAAATATAGGAATTCTTGTTTGTATTCATGATTATTTATTTTTTAGTTGACGAGTTAACAAGTTTACAAGTTAACGAGTTATTAGTTTACTTGTCTACTTGTTTACTTGTCCACTTGTCTACTTATTTACTTGTCTCTTCATTCTCTTCCTTACGTTTGCCTCAACAACATAGTGGTCGATGAGCGGAGCCATCATGTTGCCGAACAATATGGCAAGCATCATGCCCTCTGGATACCCCGGGTTCATGACACGGATAATGATGGCAAGTGCGCCAATCATAACGCCATAGATGTATTTACCTGTGTTTGTGCGGGCACTTGTGACTGGGTCGGTTGCCATAAACACGGCACCGAAGGCAAAGCCTCCAAGAACAAGATGCTCATACCACGCAATGGCTGTCAGGTCTGTCTGCTGGAAAAGGAATGCGGTTGCGGCACCACCGGCAACAACGCTCAGCATGGTACGCCAGCTTGCTATGCCTGTCCACAAAAGAATAACTGCGCCAATGGCAATAGCGATAACACTTGTCTCACCGATACTTCCTGGTATAAGACCTATAACCATATCTGAGAATGAGGCTGTTATATCTGTGCCAGAGGCGAGTTGCCCAAGCGGAGTTGCACCTGTAGTGACATCAACTGTTGTTGCGCCAAGACCAAAGATAGTGTCGTTAGCCACCCAAACCTTATCACCACTCATCATTGTAGGATAAGAGAAGAAAAGAAAAGCGCGGGCTACGAGGGCGACGTTGAAGATGTTCATACCTGTACCGCCAAAGATTTCCTTACCGAAAATTACGGCAAAGGCAACCGCAATGGCAAGCATCCACAAAGGACAGCCTACAGGAACTATCATCGGGATGAGGATGCCCGAGACAAGGTAGCCTTCCTGTATCTCCTCACCTTTCCACTGAGCCCAAGCAAACTCAATGCCAAGGCCCACAATGTAGCTTACAAGTATTTTTGGCAAAACAGCCAAGGCACCGTACAAAAACATGTCGAGGAATGTTGCTGAATCCAAAGCGTTGGCATGAGCGTAGTTCTGATATCCCACATTGTACATGCCGAAGAGCAGGGCGGGCAGCAAGGCTATTACGACCATACTCATTATGCGCTTTGAGTCAATGGCATCGTGAATGCTCACACCCGACTTAGCTGTGTCGTTAGGCACAAAGAGGAAAGTCTCGAAACCATCGAAGACACTGCGGAAAGCATGCAATTTGCCTCCCTCTTCGAAAGCGGGCTTTATTTTATCAATATATTTACGTAATGACATTTCCTAATATTTTAAATTATGTTTCATTATAATCTTACTATCATCAGCTATCTTTTCTCAGTATGTCGAGACCTTTGCGTACGATGTCCTGCAGCTCGAGCTTAGACGAGTCGACAAACTCTGCAACGGCAAAGTCCTCAGGCGCAATCTCATAGATACCGAGTTGTTCCTGGCGGTCTATGTCGCCGGTGATGATGGCCTTGATTAGATACTCGGCGTAGATGTCCATTGGAAACACGCTATCGTATTCGCCGCTCATAATCATGTGGCGCTGGCCGCCCTTGATACGTGAATCGAGCTTGTAGTTGCGCTTGCCCATAAGCCATGAGAAATAGCTGCGGTTTGCAGAGAACTGGTTCAAGCGTGGCATAATCCAGCCAAGCATCTCGTCGGCATCGTTGCCCTCTGGAATCACAGTAATCTCAGATGTATGAGCGCCGAGGAAACCATCAAGTGTAGTCTTGCGGCCTGTCAACGGATTTCCGTTAATAATTCTTACATTCTGTTCGTTCTTTAGTTTGCCAAAGAGCAAAGTATTTATTGGCGCACCAACAAGTGCGTCAGCATATTCAGGCAGTGAGACCTCGCTGCCGGCAATGGCTACTGTACGGTGCAAGTCAACTTTACCAGTGTTAACAAGGCGTCCGATAAACAAAACTGCAACTGGGTCTACAGTCCATACAACCTCACCCTTGTTTACAGGATTGAGATGATTTACATGAACACCGACATTGGCAGCCGGACAAGGGCCAACAAAACGTGTAACAACGGCATCTGTCAGTTTTTCCCACAATGGAGAGTTGCTGTTTTTGCCGATACCTACATTAACCTCTGCAATTTTTGCAAGAGCAGAGATACCCGTCTGGAAATCTTGTTCCTGACCTTGCAACTCAAACTCAAAATCAGCAGCCAATGGCATGTCACGGAATGCAGATACAAAGATTGCTTTCGGCGTGGTGTCAGGAGTTGTAGAAACAGCAAAAGGCAGCTGATTGATGTAACCAAAAAGTCCAGCTTCCAGCAACAGCGCCTTTACATCCTCTGCGCTTGCCGAGGCTAAGTTCAACTTACTAAACTCACGATACTGCTGTGTCTCGTCGGCCTTAACCTTAACACACATCACCTTACGTCTGTCGCCACGGACGATCTCTGTTACGACACCACTGACGGGCGATGCGAACATAACGTCTGGACAGTTCTTGTTGACAAACAATGCGTCGCCTGCCAACACTTTGTCGCCTTCCTTTACCACGACCTTGGGAACGACACCGGCAAAGTCGTCGGGAACAAGGGCATAGTCACCTACAGGCGACAAGACTGTTTTCTTTTTTTCGGCTTTACCGAGCAAAGAAATGTCCAACCCCTTGCGCGTCTCAATTTTTCTAATCATAACTATATAAATAAGGAATTATTTTGTATCAAAATGATTACCAACTGCTATAAACGCTGCAAAATTACCAAATAAATACCAAAAGAAATAAAAAAGAACACGTTTATTGCAGCACAACAACCATTTTTTCGTAATTTTGCACAACATATTCACCCCACACCCCAAGATTTGCAAAACCGCCTTTACAAATGAAAAGACTGAAAACGGTAATAAATACCATAATATGGATGCTTTGCGGAATTTATCTCTGCATGATTACACTGCTGAACATACCGGCGGTGCAATCGTTCATTGCCCGGCAAGCGGCACATGTTATTGGCAACAAGATAAATGCGGAAGTTTCTATAGGGCGTGTAGATCTTGGACTTTTAAACAGAATTATCATCGATGATGTAAAAATAAACGACAAGGCTGGAAAGAAAGCTCTTGCCGCAACAAGACTCTCGGCAAAGATATCGTTCACAGAACTGTCAAAGGGAAACATCGAAATATCGTCGGCACAGGTGTTTGGTCTGTATGCCAACATGTACAAACGGAATGCCGGTGACGACACAAATATCCAGTTTATTCTTGATGCATTGGCATCAAAAGATACGACAAGCAGCAAACCTCTTGACCTTGAGATCGGCTCGCTTGTAGTGAGGCACGGAAGGGTGAGATACAACCAGCTCGACTCGCCCGACTACAGGCTCACGTCCATGAGGCATATAGACCTGAGCGACATCAGCACACACGTTATAGTAAACAAGATAACAAACGACTCTATAAATACGTATATCAAGAAGTTGGCATTTAAAGAAAAATCAGGACTTGAAGTAAACGACTTAAAGCTGAAACTTGTTGCCAACCGCAAGCAGGCAACTGTTGACAGACTCTACATAGAGTTGCCAAAATCAAGAATAGACATCAGGCAGGCCTGTGCAACATACGATGCCACATCGGAAAAACTATTGATGCCGTCGCTGCAATATACGGCAAAAATAGAGAACAGCAATATATACCTGACCGACCTCTCAGCGCTGATTCCACAACTTGCAAAAATAGACAACAAAGTCAATATCAAGAGTACCGTGACAGGAACGGCAACGAGTCTGAAAGTCTCATATCTTGGTATAGACACAGAGAATGGTGAGACAATGATAATAGCCGACGGCTCTTTGAGCAACGGTTTTAAGAATCCCAAATGGATAGCCAACATCAAGTCCCTCAACATATCGCCAACTACGACAGAGAAAGTATTCAAGGCTTTCAACAACGATAAAGAAATGCCACGCATACTCTCAAATATCGGCAACATAGCCTTCAACGGATCAACAGGAGGAACTAAGGACGACATATCGCTCCGCGGACTTTTGGCAACAGATGCAGGCTCCATAAAAATTGCAGCGAGCAAAGAAGGCAAGAAGATTGCAGCCAACCTGACCACCCAAGACTGCAATCTTGAGCGGATTCTCGATAATGAGAAGTTTGGCTTGCTCGACACCGACATTAAGGTAAGTGCCACGATGGACAAAGGCGCTGAGGCAGCTACTGCCAACGGAATGGTGAACAAGCTGCAATATAACGGATATACATACAACGGCATTGATATTGACGGCAAACTTGATAGCAGAACCGTCAGCGGACTGCTTGCCGTAAACGACGACAACATTGACATAAAAGCAGAGGGAAACTTCAACTTAGACCACCCGAAGGCAGACATCAAAGCCAATATCAAGCATTTAAGGCCAAAAGCCCTCAACCTGTCTGAAAAATGGGACAATGCTGATTTCCAGGCACAGATAACAGCTAAATTTGACGGACAAAATATTGACAATACAAATGGAAATATAAACATAAAGAATTTCTGTATCGCCAAGTCTGACGAAAACGGCAACGACGACAGCTACCATGCCAGAAACATAAACCTGCTCTCAAGAAATTCCGACGGCAGACACTCCATCATACTGACCTCAGACTTTGCCAACGCCGGCATGAGCGGAGAGTTCAGCCTACAGTCTATTGTGCAGCATGTCGAGAACCTGATAGCCGACAAGCTGCCAAACATACAGCAGCTGACATCTATAAAAAAACGCACTGCTCCCGACTGCCGCATGCTATTCTATGCCGACGTGTTCTCGGCTGAGCCTATACGCCATCTGCTAGGCATACCGATAAAAATATACGAACCGCTGAGAGCCGACGGATATATAAACAGCCGGAACTCCGAGCTTAGCCTACAGACAACAGTACCCTACTTCAGCTACGACGGCACAGACTATACCGATGCTCTACTCAGCATGTCGACCCCCGACAACGAGCTAAAGGCAACTATCTCGGGTAAAAAGATACTGCCGACTGGCAAAAAGGCTGAATACCGTCTCGACATCTCTGCTGAGGACAACCGCCTGTCGGCATCGCTGGACTTCGACAACAACAGCAAGCTCCACGTGAAAGGCAATATGAACGCATACGCCCAATTCTCAAAAAACAGCAACAACGAGATGGAAGCTGTCGTAAACATAACGCCGTCAAAAATGAAGCTCGGCAACACAAGCTGGGACATCAAGAGCTCGCAGATAAAATACAGCCGCAGACACCTGGAAGTAGACAACTTCGCTATTGAGCACGGCGGACAGCACATACACATCGGCGGACTGGCAACAACGAGCAACGCCGACTCTTTGAGCATCAATCTCAAAGGCGTGGATGTGGCTTACATCCTCAACCTCGTAAACTTCCACTCCGTAGAGTTCGGCGGCAAGGCTACTGGCAATGCTGCCGTCTCGGGAGTCTTCGGCAAACTGCAGGCCAAGGCCAACCTTACCGTTGACAAGTTCACGTTTGAGGACGGGCGCATGGGAACGCTGCTTGCCGACGTGGAGTGGAACAGCGACGAGCACCAAATAGACATCGACGCCCGCGCCCACGATGAGGAACGTCTGACACTGATAAAAGGATATGTGTCGCCCAAAAAGAACTACATTGACCTCGGCATTACAGCCCACGGCACAAGGACAGAGTTTCTGCTCGGCTTCTGCGGCAGCTTCATCGACGAGGTTGACGCACGGGCAAACGGAGAGGCAAGAGTCTGGGGACCGCTAAACGCCATAGAGCTGACGGGAGAGCTGACTGTAGACGGCACAATGCACATCAGCAGCCTGAACACCGAATACACCATGACCAACGGAAAAGTGCGGATGCTTGAGGGCGAGATACAGCTACTCAACGACACGATAATAGACAAAAACGGCAACACGGGCGTAGTGAGCGGAAGCCTATATCACCGTCACCTCGGCAGGCTGACCTACGACATAGGCGTGAGGACTAACAACCTGCTTGTCTACGATTTCAACGGCTCCGACGGCAGCACGTTCTATGGCAAGGCCTTCGGCACAGGCCAGTGCAACATCAGGGGCAAAAGCGGAGAGGTGGTTATGGATATCGACATAACGCCGAACGCAGGGTCTGTGATGACATACGACACGTCAAGCCCCGATGCAATAAAGTCGCAGGAATTCATAAAATGGAGCGACAGAGACTCTTTGGCCATAAAAGCAGGCTGCGGTAATGGAGAAAACGTAAAAACGATGGCTGACATGCCGTCAGACATACGGATAAACTTCCTCATCCACACACAGCCTACGGCAACGCTACGGCTCATCATGGACCAGACAAGTGGCGACTATATCGACCTCCGCGGCTCGGGCGTGATAAGGGCATCATACTACAACAAGGGGGCTTTCGAGCTGTTCGGAAACTACCTGGTAGACAACGGGACATACAAACTCACCATACAGAACGCCCTCCACAAGGACTTTGAGTTCCAACCTGGCGGCACAATTGCCTTTGGCGGCAACCCATACGATGCCATACTGAACCTTCAGGCCGTGTACCCCGTCAACTCCGTGAGTCTCTCTGACCTTCAGCTCGGGCGATCGTTCACAAGCAACAACATCCGCGTGAACTGCCTTATGAACATAACGGGAACGCCCAATGCGCCGAAAGTTGATTTCGGACTCGACATGCCGACCGTAAGCAGCGACGCAAAGCAGATGATATACAGCCTGATAAACAGCGAGGAGGAGATGAACCAGCAGGTCATCTACCTGCTTGCCGTAGGCCGGTTCTACTCGCAGGGCAACAACAACGCCAATGCCGACGGAACATCGCAAAGCCAGACATCGCTCGCCATGCAGAGCATACTGAGCGGACAGATAAGCCAGCAGATAAACTCGCTACTCGGAACGGTTATAAACAACAGCAACTGGAACTTCGGTGCAAACATATCGACAGGCGACGAGGGATGGAACAATGCCGAATACGAGGGGCTGCTGAGCGGACGGTTGTTAAACAACCGACTGCTGATAAACGGACAGTTCGGCTACCGCGACAATCCCAACGCTACAACGAGTTTCATCGGCGACTTCGACATCAGGTATCTGCTTTTGCCAAACGGCAACGTCGCAATAAGGGTGTACAACCAGTCGAACGACCGCTATTTCTCACGAAACAGCCTCAACACCCAAGGACTGGGCTTCATACTGAAGAAGGATTTCAACCTGAAATGGAAGAAGACACCGACAATAAAATAACTCTGCTGCGGACCGTTACACACAAACCGTATAGGGACCGTTACATGTAACAGCCGTAAACAACGGTATTTATTATAACTATAAACATCAAAAAGATTATGAAAAAGAATGTAATTGCAATCAGCATGGCTGCGCTCTTGGCAGCCTCATGTACGACAACCAACAAGGCTGTTTCTGCCGCCGACCTCAACGGCGAATGGACCGTAGAGAAGGTAAACGGCACAGCAATAGACAAGTCAAAAACAGAGAATGAGGTATTCCTCGGCTTCAACGTTGCCGAGAAGAGAGTTTACGGCAGCGCAGGCTGCAACCGTCTTACCGGCGCGTTCGAAGTTACAGCCGACGGAATCGACCTCTCAAAGACCGGAGCGACACGGATGATGTGTGCCGACATGACTACCGAAGACATGATTCTCGGCGCCATGCCAAACATCAAGTCGTTCAGGACCGGCAAGAAAGGCATTCTGCTGCTCACAGACGCAAGCGGAAAGACCGTGATGGAGCTGAAGAAGAAATAATATTCCTAAAATGAAAGGCAAAGTCTCGAGACTTTGCCTTTTATGTATGTTATGACAACCTTATCAAATCTCCGATGGAATACACCTTACTCAATCGCTCGAATGAAAATAACACCAGGAGGGCAGGTTAGAAACCAGCCATCCCAGCATTATATTTGCGGACGAAGTGTCAGAGACAGATTTTCCAGTCAAGTCCGATACGGAACGGCGCAGCGCGCTGTGCCACCCAGCAATTCTCGCCTGTAGCCTGGCTGCTCACGGCAAATGTGTTGTAGCGAGTATCGGTGAGGTTTGTCGCCCAAAGATTAAATTGGCAACGGCCAATGTGCAAGGCGGCATGCGCGCCGAGTACTGCGTATGCTTTCTGGCTGCGTGTATTTGCCTCGTCCCAATATGTGCGTCCCTGCCCGTTGATGTTTGCGCCGATCACAATCTCCTGTTCTCCGCTTGAAGACAGACGGAAATGCCAGTCGGCTGATGCCGAGAAAGTATGTCTGGGCACAAAAGGCACATAGTTGCCTTTGTAGTCCATAGCTTCAAGCGAGCCGTCAACGCTCACGCTGTCGGAATAATTGCGGAATGTGGCATGTGTCAGACCGTAGCTTGCCGTGTACGACAGGCGGTTGTCGAACGCACTGCCGCGCAACGACAGTTCAACACCATAGCTATTGCTCTTTCCGGCATTCACCATCATGCGCCCGAAACCGTATGTGCCGGCCATTACGGAGAGCTGCTGATTACGGACCTGCATGAAAAATGCCGCCGCGTCAACATGGAGCGAGTTGCCTAAAAGGTTTAGATGTGTGCCCGCCTCGTAGTTCCAGCTTGTCTCGGGTTTGTATGAGATTGTGTTTCGGATGTCGTCGTACGACTTTTCGTTGTGCGGCACCTCGTAGTCACCTCTCTGGTTGCCTGCCGCCGAAATCTCGGCCTGCATTATATCGGAGAACATCTGAATATTGAAACCGCCGGCACGATATCCTTTTGCCACCGTCACATAGATGTTGCTGTTGTTGTTGTCTATGCCATACGAGAGCGAGAACTTAGGCAAAAGCTGTCCGAAATTTGCATGCTCCTCGTGGCTAAGAACGGAAGATATGCGTGTGGCAGCCTCCTGTCCCATCACGTTTACGTTGCAGCTCATTACGGCACTGGTGTTGTAGTCGATGCCCACTCTACTCCAGTCATAGCGCAAGCCGAGCGTTGCCGTAAGCCTGTCGGCCAATGAGAGAGTAGACTCATGGTAGACACCGATGTTAAGAGTCGGAGTGTCGAAAATGCCCGGCACCGTCTGCATGTCGGCATCGACCGTAATTCCGCCAGCCCTCTCAATGGCAGTCTCCGCGGCATGGAAAGCAGCGGTCTGCGACATGCCCTGCTGCATAAACCGCCCAGCGAAGGCGTTGACCATTGCATTGTACATAGGGCGGCGAATGTTGGCAGACAGAAACTCGTCCATACCGTCGTTGAAGAATACGGGCGCATCGGTTTTCAACCACTGCATAGAGCCGAAAAGTCCAGACACGGAGCGCCAGCAGCGGTTGTGGGCACCCTTCAGTGAGAATTCCTGGGTAACGGTGTTCTGTCTCTGCTTCTCGTTCATGAGCAGAAAATCGGCAGGCTGATAGTCTATGTCCATAGACATGAAGTCGTACAGATGCTGCCAGGATGTTGCCGACGTGAAATCAAGCCCTGCTACCGGACAGCCGAACTCTGCCGAGGCATTGAGAATATTCCGGCGGTAGCGTCCCTGAGTTCCCGATGTCGGCCCGGCGGCATAGCCATTGTCGTCGAGTATTCCGTAGGGGAAGGCGTTCTGATGCGTGTACTGGTAATCGGCAACGATGTTCAGATAAGTTTTGGCTGTTGGCGCATATACAAATTTCAGTCGTCCGCCAGCCTCGTTCGACTTCTCTGCATCGGTATCCGTAATGCCGTTGTGGAGAAAGCCCTTGTCGAAAGCATAGAAACCGCTTAGCGACAGACCTGCCACAGACGACAAACGCTGACGGGTGGTAAATGATGTTGTGGCAAGCCCGTGCGAGCCAACGGTGGCTCTCCACTCTGTGCCCGGCTCGTCAATAGGATTGCGGCTGTAGATACGAACGAGACCGCCCTCGGTGTTGAGCCCGTAGAGTGTGCCCTGCGGACCACGGAGAATATCGACACGGCTTATGTCGTGAAAGTAGGTGTTGAATGCCGACTTGCTCATCAGAGGCATGCCATCGACATAAATTCCAACCGCAGGCGAGTTGATGCGTGAGCCAATGCCACGCACATACATGGCAGAGGTGTAGCGTGAGCCATATTTAGACATCACGAAATTAGGCACAAATGCCGATGCCTCACGAAGGTCGGTGGCATGAAACGAGGAAAGGTCTGCAGCTGAGAGCATTGATGAGCTGACAGCCTGACGGCGCAGCAGAAACTGCTCCTTGGGCTGACGGACAACAGTGACCTCGTCGAGGTCGAAAACACGTGAGGTGTCTGCAACAGCCCCCTCTCCCCCCGGAGGGGTGCGCAAGTTGGCTTCTGCAGAGTTGGAAACAGAAAGAGACGTCAATAAGATGACGGCTGAAATAATATTCTTCATGAGCTGATTTTGAAATTTGACGCAAAGGTACTAATTGCCGCCAAATATCACAATCCTCATTTGTTAGGAAAATTATTCATTCACCGCACCACACTTCGGACACTGTCCACGCCTTTGCATAGGCTCGCCACATTTGCCGCAACGATAGGGGAAAAGACCATTTTTCAAATAAGTACGGACGGCATAGAAAACATAAACGGCGAGAAGCAGATAACCAACGTAATAAAGCGAGGTGATGCTGAACACGATATAGTTAGCCGCACAAACGGCAAGCAGACCGCTGAGATAGAGCACGGCATCGCCAAAAGGCAGCAAATGACGCACATCGTCGAGAACAGCAAGGGTAACTATGAGCAGCGACCAGACCATCAGAAGAAAAACCGACAGTACCAGAGGCAAGCCAAAGGGATTGAGTGTCGGATGGTAATAAAAATGCTGCCACATATCAGGATGGAATGTCTGAATATAGGCGTAATATGACGCTGAGACTGCGACAAGCAACGCCAAAAGCGTAGGATAGAACGACTGTATGTCACGAAGATGGACAATAGGCACCTTCTGTCTCAACAAAAATCTCATCCAATACGACACCACTATAATACCTATCACGACAAGAAATATCAGCAGATGAGTATCCGAGAAGAACGATATGAACTGCGAGATAGGGTCGGCGGGAACTACAAGTGGAAGAAAACGGGACTCACGGGACCAGCCGAAATTTGACTGCTCTGTGGCCAGCTGCACCCATACGGAATCGATGGTGTCGGTTGGCATAATGCGAATGTCGGCAACGGCAAGTATCTCATTGCGGAGTACAACAAACGAATCGGGAACAACATCGGCAGACAGCTGCTCCTCAGGCTGCTGTGAATAAAGATATAGGGTATCGGCCTTTACCAGAAAATTGAAATTGTCAGTATAATGATGCTCTGAGAAAAACGACAACGAGTCTATCTGATGCTCGCTGAGCTGCACCAGGGAGTCGTGCTTTGCCACAGGACGGCGATAACACGAGGTGAGACACAACACCATTGCCACGCAGACAAAAATGAGCGGGACGGCGTTATGCCTGACATTGGGTTGTCTATTATATTTCATATTCATCAATTTATATATTTGCAACTATTTTACTGCCAGCACATTCATCTGGCACTCATCACACTGGAACTGCAAGCGGAATTTACGTCCGTCGCCAAGACGAAGATACAGCGGCTCATGCCACGACGGTGCCTTGTCGCCACGCTTAACGCAATGGCCAAGGGCATAGCGTATGCAATGGCGGCACTGCATGACAAGCGATGACGATGCCGGTTCTGACAGCTCGAAAGCATCACATTGCTCAGACATTCCCTCAGAGGCATAAAACCGTGAGGCCTCCTTGTTTGAGATATTGTAGGTATATGGATATCTCACATATTCCGGTTGCCACCTCACGCTCATGCTGTAATTTGCCGAAGACTCCTTACTGCCTTTCCGTTCAGCAGAAGCACTTGCTGACTTCGCAAAAGTCTCCAATGCGCGGCGGCGCAAATCGGCAACAAGACTTGATGGTATAAAGCTTTCGCCCACACCCTGCCCAAGCTCAACATCCGTACACTCGTATGGAGTGTTGCCGAGTCTCGTAAGCTGGCGGCAAATATTATCGGCCTGCGGTTTCTGAGCCTTTTGGTGCTCCGCCTCAAGCACAGCCATTTTCTTGTCGTCTATGTATAGCGCATATCCGTCGGCTGTCATTTCCAAACGCATTGATATTTCAATCTTGCGCTGTGAGGTTGTGGATGATAAAATCTTCTCAAAAGTCACATCATTGTTGCGGTACAATCCCACACCAGGTTTCAAAGCCGATGGCATGCGAAGCGGAAACAGGCGGTTTCCCTCCGCGCGGTTAACACGGAACCCCTCAAGCTCACGGCTGGCATTGATGAAACACAACCCGTCACCGTTGGCAAAAGCAGACGTGCCGGCAACAGTAAAGCTGTTACCACGAATTTCCTTTACCTTTCCGACATATTCTCCAAGAGCCTTCGGAGTATCGAAAGAGGCAATATCACGCTGTCTGCCATTGAGAAAATATGTCGTAAATCCACGGTTAAAGGTCTTTTTAAGGTCAGGAGTGAACGAATACTTCGCCTTGCCATTCGATGCACGGCAATATTCATCGGGACGTTTTTCTACAAGTCTGTCAAGCCGTTGCGAATATGCGGATACAACATTCTTGACGTATGCCACATCTTTAAGCCGTCCCTCTATTTTGAAAGAACATGCTCCTGCATCCGCCAATTCTTCTATGTGGTCTATCTGACACATATCTTTCAGCGAAAGCAGATGTCGCTGGTGCTCAATCTCTTTTCCGTCGGCATCAATAAGATCAAACTTCATGCGGCAAAATTGCGCACACTCTCCCCTATTGGCACTGCGTGAGAAACAATGTTGAGACGCATAGCACAAGCCAGAATAGCTGACGCACAATGCTCCGTGAACAAATACCTCTAACTGAAGATCAGGCTCAGCCTTGTGTATGGCTGCAATCTCATCTTTCGACAGTTCACGTGCCAACACCACTCGCTCCATGCCCTGACGCATCAGCCACTGTGCTTTCTCTGCCGTGCGGGTATCACACTGCGTGGAGGCATGCAACGGAATAATGCCACGGCACAGACTCGCCAGCCCCATATCCTGAACAAGCAGCGCATCAACACCAATCTCAGCCAACTTGCGGACAAGATTTAAGGTATCGTCGAGCTCGTGGTCGTAGATAATAGTATTTACCGTAACGTATACTTTGGCACCGTAAATATGGGCGTGACTGCAAAGGGCGGCAATATCCTCAACAGAATTGCCGGCTGCGGCACGCGCGCCATATTTGGCGGCTCCTATATAAACGGCATCGGCACCATGGTCTATGGCGGCGATGCCGCATTCAAGATTCTTGGCAGGCGCAAGAAGTTCGAGTTTTCGCATATAGAGATTATTCTATCTTGTTGATGTCGTAAGGCGTCTCCTGGTAAACATAATAGTTTATCCAGTTGCTGAAAAGCAAGTTAGCATGGGCACGCCATGTAACGAGCGGGCCATTGTCGGGAATATTGTTACGATAGTAGTTCTGCGGCGGCAAGACATCGCTGCGCTTGCCGGCATCACGGCGATATTCCTTGTCGAGAGTGTCTGGCGAATACTCGAAATGCCCGGTAATGAAAAACTCACGTCCGTTACGGGCCATAACCATGCTGACACCGCTCTGCTCTGATTCGGCAATAATAGTGAGACGGGGGTCTTTAAGAATATCCTCACGCCTGACCTCCGTATGGCGGCTGTGCGGCATGGAGAAAACATCGTCAAAACCACGGAAAATAGGCAACATGGGATCGAGCGGACGCTGTGGAAATATACCGAACATCTTGAAAGGCAACGGGTATTTTGGTATGCCATAGAAATGATAAAGTCCGGCCTGAGCAGCCCAACAGATGTACAATGTACTTGTGACGTGGGTTTTTGCCCAGTAGAATATCGACTTTATCTCATCCCAATAAGCCACTTCCTCAAATGGCATCGTCTCGACAGGCGCACCGGTGATAATCATTCCGTCAAACTTCTGCTCACGGAGAATTTCAAAATCCTTATAGAACATCATCATGTGCTCCACCGGTGTATTCTTCGGCGTATGGCTCTTGAGCTTCATGAAACTGATCTCCATCTGCAGCGGTGTGTTAGACAACAGACGGATGAGGTCGGTCTCTGTAGTAATCTTCAACGGCATGAGGTTGAGGACAACAATCTTCAATGGACGAATTTCCTGGCTGTGCGCCCGGCTCTCGTCCATTACGAAGATGTTCTCCTTTTTCAGAAGCTCTATTGCCGGCAACTTATCTGGTAGTCTTAAAGGCATTTTCTATTTCAGCTTCAACTATTAAGCAATACTTATTTACCACAAGTTAACACGGTCTTGTTCAGGTATATACAGCTTGTCTGATGAGGTAACGCCAAAAGCGTCATACCAAGCATTGATATGTGGCAGAGTGCCATTTACGCGCCACTCTCCCAAAGAGTGAGGGTCGCCCTTTGTACGGTTTCTGATCTCCTTCTCTGTGATGTTGGCAGCCCATACACCAGCGTATGCTATGAAGAAACGCTGCTCCGGGGTAAAGCCGTTTATATTCTTCAAAGGCTTCTTTGCGGTGGCATTCTTAAAGGCATTGAACGAAACCATCAGACCGCCATGGTCGGCAAGATTCTCACCAAGAGTGAACTGTCCGTTGGCGTTGAGGTCGGGCAAAACCTTGATAGAAGAGAAGAAGTCAGCGCAACGCTGTGCTCTCTCATTAAATTTCTCGGCATCAGATGCTGTCCACCAGTCTGTCATGTTTCCGGCTTTATCGTAATGACGGCCCTGATCGTCGAAACCGTGAGTCATCTCGTGTCCGATTACGACACCGATAGCACCATAGTTGAAGGCATCGTCTGCCTTGGCATCGAAGAACGGATACTGAAGAATTCCGGCAGGGAAGCAAATCTCGTTTGTAGTTGGATTATAGTAAGCGTTAACGGTTTGTGGAGACATGAACCACTCATCACGGTCAACAGGCTTGCCTGCCTTTGCGTCATTGTTGAACTTGTTCCAAAACTTGCGGCATGCCTGAATATTCTCAAAATAAGACTTTGACGGGTCAATAACAAGAGCGGAGACATCCTTCCACTTGTCAGGATAACCGATCTTTACATAGAATGCAGAAAGCTTGTCGAGTGCCGCAGCCTTGGTCTCCTCGCTCATCCAGTCCTGAGCCTTAATGCGCTCAGCAAGACTTGTCTGAAGATTTTTCACCAACTGCTCCATACGAGCCTTTGACTTTGCCGGGAAATATTTGTCGCAATACATCTTGCCGAGTATCTCACCAAGCTGTCCCTCAACCTGCGATGTGGCACGCTTCCAGCGTGGGAAATTCTCTGCGCGTCCACGCATTGTCTTGCCGAAGAAATCGAAGTTTGCCTCTCCTATCTCATCTGTAAGATAGCCTACAGAAGAAGAAATCAAAGACCACTCCATCAATGTGCGAAGCTCGGCTGCTGTCTGTGTGGCAATAAGTTTGTCAACACCAGCAAAGAAAGCCGGCTGACCTACAACCATTTCCGTAAAGCAGTTGTCGGCAATGCCCTCGGCACGCAGTTGTGCTGCCAAAGGTATGTTAGGATAATTTGCCTCAAACTCGGCAAGAGTCATTTTATTGTAGTTTGCCTCAACATCGCGCAATTCAGTGTTGCTCTTTGAGATAAGAGCCAAGGCTGTCTCAAAGCGCATAATGATGTCGCTGCTCTCTTTTGCTTTGGTCTCATTAAAGCCGTAGAGAGAGAACATACGGGCAATATGCTTCTTGAAAGCCTCACGGATTTCCGCTGTCGCCTTGTCGTTGTCGAGATAATATTCCTTGCCGCCAAGCGAGAGCCCGCTCTGTACGAGAGAGAGGATATTCATCTTGGCATTCTTCTCGTCTGAGCCGAAATAATAGCCGAAAGGCAGGCCATAGCCAAAGTCGGCATATTTATACTGCACGTTGCGGAGGTCGGCAATTGTTTTTGCATTCTCCATTTCGTCAAGAAGAGGCTTTACCGGAGCTATGCCCTCAGCATTGCGGCGGGTAGAGTCCATTGCGAGTTTATACAAATCGCTGAGCTTGCGCTCTACGGTGCCTTCCTTGAATGTCTTTTTAGTCAGACTTGCGATAATCTCGTTAACGCGCTGGTTGTTGTCTTCCTGCAGCTGGTCGAAACTGCCGAAACGCGAATAGGCTGCCGGCAACGGATTTGCCTTCTGCCAACCGCCACAAGCAAACTTGTAGAAATCTTCAGATGGCTTGACGGTCTTGTCAAGGTTTTCCATCTTGATACCTGCATTCGACTGTGCATAGCCCAGACATGGGGCTGCAATCATCATAAGCATTGGAATAATCTTTTTCATGTCGTTTTTTCTATTTAATTTTCGTGATATTTCATTTATTTGATTGTAGGGCCGCTATGCATAGCGGCCGCAATTAAGGCCCAAATATTTGTTTCATTGCTTGCGGCCGCTATACATAGCGGCCCTACAGACTACAATCTCGAAGTCATATCTTCAAGCTGCTCAGACAGTTCGAGCCATTTCCCGTTTTCTTCATCAAGCTTTTGTTTTATCGATGTATATTCTGTTACAAGCTCCATGTCTGATGCAAATTCGGGCAACATCAGCTTTGTATCGAGTTCCTTAATCCGCGCCTCCATATCTGCGATATGTCTCTCGGCCTCCTCTATGGCTCTCTGCACTCTTTTAATCTTTTTCTGTTCCTCTTTCCTCTCGGCATAGCTCTGTTTCTGTGCCGATTCCACTTTAACGGTTTCCTCAACTACAGGTTGCTGCGCAAATGTCTCAGCAAGCTTGGCCTCTATGCTGCTGTGCTCACGGAGATAATCGTATATGCCACCGATATGCTCTCTCACAGCACCACCGCCAAACTCAAACACTTTTGTAACCAGTCCGTCGAGGAACTCACGGTCGTGACTAACAATTATGGCTGTTCCATCGAACGCTTTTATAGCCTCTTTCAGCACGTCTTTCGACTGCATGTCAAGATGGTTGGTAGGCTCGTCGAGAATGAGAAGATTGACAGGCTCCATTAGCAGGCGTATCATCGCGAGGCGGCTTCTCTCACCTCCTGAAAGCACCTTCACTTTCTTCTCCGAAATCTCACCTCCAAACATAAATGCGCCAAGCAAATCGTTTACTCTCAATCGCATCTCTCCTTTGGCAACTCTGTCTATGGTGTCAAAGATTGTAATGTCCTCCTCAAGAAGCTGCGCCTGGTTTTGTGCGAAATAGCCTATCTGCACGTTGTGGCCGACTTTCAGCTCACCGCAAAACTGTATCTCGTTCATAATACATTTCACGAGCGTAGACTTTCCCTCGCCATTCTTACCAACAAACGCAACCTTTTCGCCACGTTTTATGGTTAGCGTGACATCGGAGAAAACCGTATGGTCACCATATTTCTTGCCAACTTCGTTGCAGATGACAGGATAATCGCCACTGCGGAGGCAAGGCGGAAACTTCAGGCGCATGGCAGAGTTGTCGACTTCATCAATTTCTATCGGAACTATTTTTTCCAACTGCTTTATTCGGCTCTGCACCTGAACTGCTTTTGTCGGTTTGTAACGGAAGCGCTCTATAAAGTCACGTATGTCGGCTATCTCTTTCTGCTGGTTCTCGTATGCTCTCAGTTGTTGCTCGCGCCTCTCAGCACGCAACACTACGTATTCATCGTATTTCACTTTATAGTCGACAGCAACTCCACATGTAATCTCAATTGTGCGGTTGCAGACATTGTTTATAAAAGCACGGTCGTGGCTTACAAGAACTACAGCCTTGGCACTCTGCGCCAAAAACTGCTCAAGCCACTGAATGCTCTCAATATCAAGATGGTTTGTAGGCTCATCGAGCAAAAGAACATCGGGTTTCTGGAGCAATATCTTGGCTAACTCTATACGCATGCGCCAGCCACCGGAGAACTCTGATGTCGGACGGTCAAAATCTGTACGGAGGAAACCAAGACCTGACAAAGTGCGCTCCATATCGGCCTCATAGCTGTCGCCGCCCATCATCAGATATCTGTCGTGCTCCTGTGTATATTTGTCCACAAGGTCAAGATATTCCTGACTCTCATAGTCTGTACGCTCAGCCATCTCATTTGCCAGCTGCTCTACCCTGTCTTTTAGCCTCAGAGTCTCTGCAAACGCCTTTCGTGTCTCTTCCCTGACGGTGGTGTTGTCTTGCAACTTCATAACCTGTGGAAGATAGCCGATTGTGGTATTGTTTGGTACCGACACCACTCCTTCCGTAGGCTGCTGCATTCCGCACAATATTTTCAGCAAGGTAGATTTTCCTGCGCCATTCTTACCCACCAGAGCTATTCTGTCACGGTCGTTAATGACGAAGCTCACATCGTGGAACAATGGCCTCGCACTGAATTCAACCTTCAAACCTTCTACTGATATCATCTTTTTTTATCTTTTCTACATCTGTTATGAACATGCAAAGTTAACACAAATAGCACATTCATGCAAAAATTAGCTGCAATTTTATTATTTTTCACAAAGCCACTATACGTGAACTTTGTTTAACTTTAAAAACAAATATACGGCTTTTTCTTCACTTATACAAGAAAAATATATTATTTTTGCAAAGTTTTTCACTTATACATAAAAAACTTTGCTAATTAAGACATGAATATTTTTACAGAGATGATAGCCCGTGAGCTGCAGCTGCCAGCTGCCGGCGTTGACAACACCATTGCATTATTGGAGGAGGGATGCACAATTCCTTTCATATCACGATACAGAAAAGAGAAGACGGGAGGTCTGGATGACGTGCAGATAGGCAGCATAAGCATGAGGCTTGATAAGCTGAAGGAGATTGCAAAACGTAAGGAATCAATTCTGAAAAGCATTGAGGAACAGGGAAAGCTCGACGACGCGCTGAAAAAGAAAATAGAGGATTGCTGGGACGCAAACCTGTTGGAGGATATTTATTTGCCATATAAGCCGAAAAGAAGGACAAGGGCACAGGTGGCAAGGGAAAGAGGACTGGAGCCTTTGGCAACCACAATTCTGCTGCAAAGAGAACACGATATCATGGCGTTTGCTAAAAGAATGATTGAGTCGGCTGCTTTCAGGAAAAAACTTGAGGAAACGGGAACCGACGCCAGTAAGTTTACCGTAGACGACGCACTACAGGGAGCCAAGGACATAATAGCCGAAAACGTAAGCGAAAACGAAGAATGCAGACATCAGATCAGAACAACTTTCGGACGTGAGGCGGTGATAACATCAAAGGTTGTAAAGGCAAAAGCCGATACTGAGGAGGCCAAGAAATTCAGTGATTATTTTGATTTTAGCGAGCCTTTGTCAAGATGCTCGGGCAACAGACTGCTCGCCATGCGCCGTGGCGAGGGTGAGGGCATTCTGAGAGTGAGGATCTCCGTTGACGACGAAAGAGCAATAAGCAGGCTGAAACGGCAATATGTAAAAGGCAACGGAAAATGCTCGCAGCTGGTTGAAGAGGCTGTCGAGGACTCGTACAAAAGACTTCTGCAGCCAAGCATTGAGAACGAGTTTGCAGGGACAAGCAGAACGAAGGCAGAGGAAGAGGCTATCGAAGTATTCTCAACAAACCTGCGCCAGCTGTTGCTTGCCGCACCTCTGGGACAGAAAACCGTCATGGGGGTTGACCCCGGAATAAGAACCGGATGCAAGGTTGTGGTAATCGACAGCATGGGAAATCTGATACACCATACTGTGGTGTACACTTTCGAGCCAAAAGGAAATGCGGAAAGCGCTGCAAAATCATTTGAATACATCGCCAACCGGTTCGGCATTGAGGCTGTGGCTGTCGGCAACGGAACGGCAAGCAGAGAGACAACCGACATTCTTAAAAAAGCATTCAACAGCGCAAAAGGAAATATTCCAGTGTATGTTGTCAGCGAGGATGGCGCATCGATATATTCCGCGTCGAAAACTGCAAGAGACGAATTTCCCGACCAAGACGTGACCGTAAGAGGTGCAGTGTCTATAGCCCGCCGGCTAATGGACCCGTTGGCAGAGCTTGTAAAGATTGATCCGAAGAGTATTGGAGTGGGACAATACCAGCACGATGTAGACCAGTCAAAACTTAAAAAAAGTCTTGACATGACGGTTGAGAGCTGCGTAAATCTCGTTGGAGTAAACGTAAACACGGCGAGCCTGCAAATTCTCACTTACATCAGCGGACTTGGCCCTGGTCTTGCAAAAAACATCATCGAATACAGAAACACAAACGGACACTTCACATCAAGAGCTCAGCTGAAGAAAGTGCCACGGTTAGGCGCCAACGCATTTACCCAATGTGCCGGCTTCCTACGTATACCCGATGCGAAAAATCCGCTTGACAACAGTGCCGTACACCCGGAGAGCTACGCAATTGTAAGCAAAATGGCGGCAGACAACGGATGCACTGTGGCGCAACTAATTGAGAATAAGGATATTCAGAAAAATATAAAACTCGAAAAGTATATATCTGACGAGGTAGGTATGCCTACATTAAAGGATATTATGAGCGAGCTTCAGAAACCTGGAAGAGACCCCCGCGGGGAGGTCGAGGAGTTCTCTTTTGACGAGAACATACACGATATTTCAGACCTCGTGGCTGGCATGGTGGTACCAGGAATTGTCACTAACATAACAAAATTCGGAGCTTTCGTCGACATTGGCGTACACAACGACGGATTGGTACACATATCGCAAATGTCACATAAATTCATAACATCCCCAAATGAGGTTGTAAAGCTCCAACAGCATGTCATGGTGAAAGTGACAGAGGTAGACATGGTAAGGAAGAGAATTGGATTAACTATGAAAATCTAATGAGAAAAAACATACAGATAAACAACAAAGGTGGACAAATGTCCACCTTTTATCTTTTATATTGGGAACCAGATCTGTAAGCCATCCGATTCTCACCATGAGATTCTGTGGCAATAGTATAGTAATTAAAGGTAAATCATTACTTTTGAACCTCCAAGTACGAACCTTCAGAACTTACAGAAACTGGCTTTTTAGGCACTAATTACAAATTTTGTTATAAAAAAGAACTACTGACAATCTTTACTTAGATGACTACGATGCAAAGGTAATGAAAATTTTCAAACAACAAGTAAAGATTTCAGAAAAATATAATTCAACAGCTCAAATTTGTAACATAACTTTACTATTTTAGATTATTTAAGGACGTTACTGTATAAAAATGAGTGATAAAACAAATTGCGAGAACGAGATATTATAAGTTGAAAACTAAATATAGGTCAAAAAAAGTACAAGAGCTACTATCTGCGATGGCTGAAGCTTCTAATACCACAAATTCCAAAATACCCAAACTTTGTGCTAAAAAAATGTAAGCGGCTGCGATGGGCAATGCAGCCGCTTGCGTTGGGCAATGCATACGGTTTCGTTGGACAATGCACCTGCACACAATTTTCACTATTAAGTTACAGAAATTGATATGCTGAAAAAAACTGCCATCGGGATGATGGCAGTTTAAGAATTGATATTTCAAAAACTTATTTTACTTTATCAACAATAGCCTTGAAAGCCTGTGGGTTGTTCATGGCGAGGTCAGCGAGAACCTTACGGTTAATCTCGATACCAGCCTTATGAAGCGCGCCCATCAACTGTGAATAGCTCATGTTCTCAAGACGTGCGGCAGCGTTGATACGCTGAATCCACAATGCGCGGAAAGTACGCTTTTTGTTACGGCGGTCACGGTAAGCATAAGTAAGACCTTTCTCATAGGTATTCTTTGCTACGGTCCATACGTTCTTTCTTGCTCCAAAATAACCTCTTGTAAGCTTAAGAATTCTCTTTCTCCTAGCTCTTGAAGCGACGTGATTTACTGATCTTGGCATAATTTTCTTCTTTTAAATGTTCTACTAAAAAGTTAATTAACGAAGGCGGAGCAAATCACGAACCTGCTTCAGGTTGTCATTGTCAACCAATGTTGTGTGTACAAGATTTCTCTTCTGCTTCTTTGTCTTCTTAGTCAGAATGTGACTGTGGTAAGCATGACGTCTTTTGATCTTACCTGTTCCGGTAAAAGTAAATCTTTTCTTTGCACCGGAATTTGTCTTTACTTTTGGCATTTTTTTAATTTTTAAATTGTTATTGTTTATTGTGGCAACGCATATACCAGGCGTTACGCACATATTCTTTTTCTTTTCCGTTTATTTTTTAAGCTTCTCCAAGGCCTCTGCGCCATTTTTGGCATTTGCAAACAGGCCGCCCGAAAGACTTGCCTCCTCTTCTTCGGTCTCAACTGCTGTATTGTTGTCTACGACCTTCTCAGCCTCTCTGCGCTCACGGTCAAGCTTCTGCTGGCTCTTCTTTGCCACACCCGCTTTCTTTGGTGCGAGGAAAAGGAACATCTTCTTCCCCTCAAGCTTTGGCAGCTGCTCAACCTTTCCGAACTCCTCAAGGTCGTTGGCAAAGCGAAGCAGCAACACTTCTCCCTGTTCTTTGAAAAGGATGCTACGTCCACGGAAGAACACGTAAGCACGGACCTTGTTGCCCTCCTCCAGAAATTCTTTGGCATGCTTGAGTTTGAACTGATAGTCGTGCTCGTCGGTCTGAGGTCCGAAACGAATTTCCTTCACTTCCACCTTAACCTGCTTCTGCTTCATCTCTTTCTGATGCTTCTTCTGCTGGTACAGGAACTTGGAATAGTCGATGAGACGACAAACAGGCGGCTGTGCATTTGGAGATATTTCCACAAGGTCAACTTCCATCTGCCGCGCCATATCCAAAGCCTGGCGTGTTGGAACTACTTGTGAGCCACCATCACTTACGATACGAACTTCCCGAACGCGAATTTGCTCATTCACGCGGTACTGATTCTTCATTTTGTCATTCTTCATTCAACTATCATTAAGTGTTTTTTGCTAAACGGCTGCAAAGTTACAAAAAATTACTTTAACACACAAAACTTTTAATGATTTTTTTGTTTGACAACTCACGGCTTTTTCATTTAAGACCGCCTTGTTCTTTCATAAATATTGTTGAAGTGATTTAAACTTGTTTTTAATTCTTAAAAAAAAGATTTAAAATAATCACCTATATTTTGTTTTTTTTGTTTTTTATTATATTCTTAAGAATAACATATATTACTATATTTAAAAATAAATATTATGAAGAGGAACTTAATAATTTAGTATATGCAAGTATAGAAGGTGAAAGTGCACCAAGGGGAAGAATATATGATAGGAATTATAAGTTGTTGGTAGATAATGTTGGTGTTAAGTCCATATATTATAAGAGAAAAAGTGGAGTAAGTAAAAGTGATGAGATAGAAATAGCAAAAAAATTAACTGAAGTATTAGAACTGGATTATAATAATGTAAAAGAAAGTATGTTAAAGGATTTGTATTTAATTATAAATGCAGATACAATAAATCAAAAGATTACAGAAGAAGAATGGGAGTTGTTGAAAACTAGAAAAATTACTAATTCTGATATTGAGTTAAAAAAACGTGAGAGAATTACTAAAGAAGAATTGGAAACTATTGATAAGAAACTTGCTTATGTTTATTTTTTGATGAATAATGGTTATTCTTATCAAGAAAAACTTATTAAGAAATATGCTACTGATAAAGAATATGCGTTACTTAGTGAAAACTTAGATTTTTATAAAGGTATAATAACTAAGTTGAGTTGGGAAAGAAAATATTTGTATGGTGATACTTTAAGAGGAATATTTGGAAATGTTTCTAGTGAAAAAGAAGGTGTAACTGAGGATTTTAAGGAATATTATTTAAAGAAGGGATATAAATTAACAGATAGAGTTGGTTTGAGTGGGTTAGAGTTTCAATATGAAGATTATTTGAAAGGTGAAAAACCAATATATAAAAATGATGGGACTGGTTTAAAAAAGATTAAAGATGCGGTTAGAGGAAATGATATTGTTTTATCTATAGATATAGATTTACAACTTGAACTTGAAGAGATAATGAAGCGTGAGATGATAAGAAGTAAAAATGAACCGAATTCAAATTATTTTAATAGAGAATTTGTAGTTATAAGTAAACCGGATACAGGTGAAATATTGTCTCTTGCTGCAAAAACAATAAATAATAAAAAGGAAATATATGATTATACTGCATATTTACCTACGTCTTCTGTTACAGTTGG
>OGLR01000259.1_pt1 | contig 29247 bp, 23 predicted proteins | sample 1572931 | NCBI WGS metagenome assembly OGLR01 (sample SAMEA2581997, study PRJEB24529) | metagenome | biome: Human gut stool | place: China | collected 2011 | reverse complement strand
GCATTCAAGAAAGCTACGGCTGCCAATCCGCTTCCGGTGCTGGAGGGTCTTACTCCCGAACAACGTTTCTTCCTGGCATACGCAGGTGTATGGGCCAATGATATCCGTCCCGAAGAAGTGTTGAACCGCACGAAGAGTGATGTGCATTCATTGGGCGAATGGCGCGTAAACGGTGCATTGCCGCAAATCGGTGCTTGGTATGAGGCATTCAACGTGACAGAAAAAGACCCGATGTTCTTGCCGGTAGAAAAACGTGTATCTATTTGGTAAACCAACAAAATAACCCTTAAAAAAAGGCGGCAGACTGGAAACAGATGCCGCCTTTTTTAATTATACCTAATTTATTGTGTATGAATGTATGTATGAATAAACAAAATTTGTAACTTTGCGCATCAAATACTAATATACGCATACTTTAATACGCAAATCCATGTCTGAAACAAAAAGAATCAAAACAGCTCTGGTATCTGTTTACCATAAGGAAGGTTTGGACGAAATCATTACCAAACTGCATGAAGAAGGTGTAGAGTTCCTCTCAACCGGTGGAACCCGTCAGTTTATAGAATCCCTGGGTTATCCCTGCAAGGCAGTGGAAGACCTCACTACATACCCTTCCATCCTGGGCGGACGCGTGAAGACTTTGCATCCGAAGGTTTTTGGAGGTATTCTTTGCCGCCGCGGATTGGAACAGGACATGCAACAAATTGAAAAATATGAAATTCCTGAAATAGACCTTGTAATTGTAGACCTCTATCCGTTTGAGCAGACTGTGGCAAGTGGCGCAAGCGATGCCGATATCATAGAGAAAATAGACATTGGCGGTATCTCGCTTATCCGTGCGGGGGCAAAGAACTTTAAGGATGTTGTCATTGTGCCAAGCAAGGCTGAATATGGCGTGTTGCTCGACATTCTGAACAAGAAAGGCGCAGAGACAGATATCGAGGACCGCAAGATGTTTGCGGCACGCGCGTTTGGAGTGAGCAGTCATTACGACACTGCCATTCACAGCTGGTTCGTAAAATAATGACATAAAAAATGCCTGACGGCTGGAATGATCTTCCCTTGAGGACATTGGCTTATAGCGGTCATTCCAGTCTTTCAATGTTTTGGCCTCTTATTTTTTTTATATTTCGTATTCTTTAAATTTCCAACATATACACATATTTAGGACAATGGGATTTTTCTCTTTTATACAGGAAATTGCGATGGATCTCGGTACAGCCAACACAATCATCATCAGCGATGACAAGATAGTTGTTGACGAGCCTTCTGTTGTGGCTCTTGACCGCCGTACCGACAAGATGATTGCTGTAGGAAAGCAAGCTAAAATGATGTACGAGAAGACACACGACAATATTCGTACTATAAGACCTTTGCGCGACGGGGTTATCGCAGACTTTACAGCTTGCGAGCAGATGATGCGCGGACTGATAAAGATGGTTCACACTGGCAGCCGTCTTTTCTCTCCTTCATTGCGTATGGTTATCGGTGTGCCGTCGGGCAGTACCGAGGTTGAGCTGCGTGCCGTGCGCGACTCCGCGGAGCATGCCGACGGCCGCGATGTATACCTTATATTCGAGCCGATGGCGGCAGCTATCGGTATTGGTATCGATGTAGAGGCTCCTGAGGGCAACATGATAGTCGATATCGGCGGCGGCAGCACCGAGATTGCGGTTATCTCTCTTGGCGGTATCGTCAGCAACAACTCTATCCGTGTGGCTGGTGACGACCTTACAGCCGACATTCAGGAATATATGAGCCGCCAGCACAATGTAAAGGTCAGCGAGCGTATGGCAGAGCGTATCAAGATTCATGTCGGCTCCGCACTTACCGACCTTGGCGATGAGGCTCCAGAGGACTATGTTGTTCACGGGCCAAACCGTATCACAGCCCTGCCTATGGAAGTGCCTGTATGTTATCAGGAAATTGCGCACTGTCTCGACAAGACCGTGGCTAAGATAGAGAATGCCGTACTCTCTGCGCTTGAGAATACGCCTCCTGAGCTTTATGCCGATATCGTAAAGAACGGTATATATCTCAGTGGTGGCGGCGCTCTTCTCCGTGGCCTTGACAAGCGTCTGCAGGACAAGATAAATATTCCGTTCCATATTGCCGAAGACCCGTTGCACAGTGTTGCCAAGGGTGCGGGCATAGCTCTGAAGAATGTAGACAGGTTCTCGTTCCTGATGCGTTGATATGAGAAATCTCATAGCGTTTATCACCAAATACTACCATTGGTTCCTCTTCTTGTTGCTTGAGGTCTTGGGTTTCGTGCTGCTTTTCAAATACAACAGTTATCAAGGCAGCGCATGGTTCTCTACTGCTAATAGCGTGGCAGGCAAGGTTTACGAAATCGATTCTGAGGTTAAGGCTTATTTTTCCTTGGTTGACGTAAACCGTGAACTGACACAGCGGAACCTGTATCTTGAGCAACAAGTGGAAATACTTGCAGGCAAGCTTGCCAAGGCCGGCAAGGACAGCCTGCCGCTGAAAGGTGCAATGCTGGCGCAGCTGGACGGCTACAGGCTAATTCCTGCCAAAGTGGTCAGCAATACCGTTGACAAAAAAGACAACTTTATGACCATAAACCGTGGACGCCTTGATGGTGTCAGGGACGGTATGGGTGTCGTCTCCGGTACAGGTGTCGTAGGCATTGTATATCTTGTCTCCGACCATTATTCTGTGGTGATACCGCTATTGAGCTCAAAGTCAAGCATCAGCTGCTCGTTGCAGGGTAGGGGATATTTCGGTTTCCTTCATTGGACTGGTGGCAATCCCCGGCTGGCATGGCTCGATGATGTGCCGCGTCATGCCACGTTTAAGCTTTATGACAAAGTTGTCACCAACGGATATTCTGCTGTCTTTCCACCGGGCATGATTGTCGGTAAAGTGCTTCACGTCTATAATTCCTCTGACGGTTTGGCATATCGTATACAAGTAGAGCTGTCTGCCGATTTGGGCAACGTGCGCGATGTTTGCGTCATCGACAATAAGCCTTTGGAGGAGCGTCTGCAGGTGCTTAGGGCTGCAAAAGACTCCATGAAAGTGAAAGAATAACAAAGAAGAAAGATGATACAGCCATGAACATGTATTTCTTATCTCAGATTGTGGTATGCCTTGTGTTGTTGGTGGTGCAGGCACTTGTGCTCAACAATATTCATCTTTTTGGCTTTGCCACGCCTTTGCTTTATGTTTATGCAATTATCGGTGTCCGCCGTGATTTTCCACGGTGGGCATTGCTCATTATGGCGTTTCTTCTCGGTCTTGGCATCGACGTGTTCTCAAACACACCTGGCGTAGCTGTTTGCTCGCTCACTCTCTTGGCATTTGTACAGCCTGTGTTTCTGAAGCTGTTTTTGTCTCACGACAGTGCCGACGACTTTACCCCTACTGTATATTCGTTAGGTTTAGCCCGCTACGCATATTATGCCTCTATGCTTACAGTTCTGTTCTGCATAGTGTTTTATACTCTCGAGATGTTCACTTTTTTCAACTGGATATTGTGGCTCGAATGTATTGGAGGCAGTGCGGTCTTGACTTTGCTTGTAGTGCTTGTCATTGATAACATGAGAAGCAGATAGGAAAAGAGATATTTTTTTGAAACCGTCCTTTACAATTGAAGAACTATAATCTCGAAAAACGAAGATATGTAATCAGCGGTGTGGCGATAGCGATAGTTGTCGTCTACATTATACGTCTGTTCACATTGCAGCTGATGAGCGACGACTACAAGAAGAATGCCGACTCAAACGCTTTTCTCAAGAAAGTCGACTTCCCCTCGCGTGGTGTCATCAGAGACCGCAATGGGAAACTGCTGGTCTACAATCAGCCTTCATACGATATTATGGTTGTGACGAATGAGGCAAAAGGAAAACTCGACACGTTGGAGTTTTGCGAAGCCTTAGGCATAACCAGGGAATATTTCATAAAGAGAATGAACGACATAAAGGACAGAGGCAAAAATCCGGGCTACTCACGCTTTACCCGGCAGCTTTTCATGAGCCAGCTTTCCGACCATGAGTTCAGTGTGTTTCAGGAAAAACTGTTCCGTTTCCCTGGTTTCTCAGTGCAGAAACGAAGCATCCGCCAATATGAATATCCATACGCCGCCCATATTCTCGGCGATGTTGCCGAGGTGTCGCAGGCAAATATCGAGGATGACGACTACTATCAGGCGGGCGACTATATCGGAAAATCGGGAGTGGAGAAATCTTATGAGAAACAGCTTCGTGGCGAAAAAGGAATGCAGATACTTCTGCGCGATGCCAGAGGACGCATACAGGGCAGCTATCAGAACGGCGCTCTTGACAGGAAACCTGTTCCTGGCAAAGACCTTACGCTGAGCATCGACATCGGGCTGCAGGCTCTTGGCGAACGGCTTCTTGAAGGCAAAAAAGGTGCCATTGTTGCCATCGAGCCGTCAACGGGACAAGTTCTTGCAATGGTGTCGGCTCCAACTTACGACCCCAGGATAATGGTTGGACGTAAGAGGGGAAAAAATCATCAGATGCTGGCGCGCGACAAATGGACACCTTTGCTCAACCGTGCGATAATGGGCCAATATCCTCCTGGCTCAACTTTCAAAACCTCGCAGGGACTGACATTCCTCACGGAAGGTATCATAACGCCGGGCACAACGTTCCCGTGTCATCATGGCTTTTCCTACCGTGGATTGCATGTAGGCTGCCATGGCCACGCCTCACCCCTAAATCTCGTTCCGGCAGTTCAGACATCGTGCAACGGGTTTTTCTGCTGGGGACTGTATTACATGATGGGAAACCGAAAAAAATACGCTACCGTACAGCAGGCTATGGACACATGGCGCGACTATATGGTCAGTATGGGATTTGGATATAAGCTCGGCATTGACTTGCCGGGAGAGAAACGCGGGCTTATCCCAAACTCGCATTTCTACGACAAGGCGTATAAAGGCTCGTGGAACGGACTCACCATCATAAGTATATCCATAGGGCAGGGCGAGGTTAATCTTACGCCGCTACAGATCGCAAATCTTGGAGCAACGATTGCCAACCGTGGATATTATGTGGTGCCTCATGTTGTGAAGGACATTAAGGGCGAACAGCCTGATACACTGTATACTAACCGGCATTATACAAAGGCAAGTAAATGGGCATACGATTATATAGTGAAAGGAATGCGCGGCGCAGTGCTCGGCGGTACGTGTAAGGCGTTGGCAAACAGCGATATTCCAATTTGCGGTAAGACGGGTACGGCTCAGAACCGCGGGCAAGACCATTCCGTGTTTATGGGATTTGCTCCAATGGACAATCCGCAGATTGCCATTGCCGTATATGTTGAGAATGGCGGTTTTGGCGCAGACTTTGCCGTGCCGATAGGCGGACTTATGATAGAACAGTATATTCACGGAAAACTTTCGGAGCCGCAATTGAGGCGTGCCGAGGAGTTGCAGAAAAGAAGAATTGGATATGGTGCAAGGAACTGATCATAGAAACACTGGCTTGTTGGCGAGCCTTGACTGGTGGACTGTCGCCATCTACATATCGCTTCTCGTTTTCGGATGGATAAGTGTGTGCGGTGCAAGCTATACATACGGCGATACCGATATTTTCAGTCTCTCCACACGTTCTGGCATGCAGATAGTGTGGATGGGAACGTCGGTTATTCTCGGTTTCGTTTTGCTGATGCTTGATGACCGGTTCTACGACACGTTTGCATACGTGATTTATGGACTGCTGTTGCTGTTGCTGTTTGCCACAATTTTCAATCCCCACGAGATAAAGGGCTCACGCTCGTGGCTTGTACTTGGGCCTATACACGTGCAGCCTGCTGAGTTTGCGAAGTTTGCCACAGCTCTTGCCGTGGCAAAGTTTATGAGCACCTACGGCTTCGATATTCATAAATGGCGCCATTTTGCCGCGGCTCTTGCCATCGTCATAGTGCCGATGCTTTTCATCGTTGCGCAAAAAGAAACAGGCTCTGCCCTTGTCTACCTGTCATTTTTCCTTATGTTTTACCGTGAGGGAATGCCCGGCAGCATACTTTTTACGGGTGTTGCCATGGTTCTGTATTTTGTCATTGGCATAAAATATGAGGATGTGATGTTGTGGGACACTCCCGCGTCTGTCGGAAAGTTTGCCGTGTTGCTTATGGTGCAGCTGTTTTCGGCAGGTATGGTGTTCGAGTATTGCCATGACAAGGCAAAGGCCATGCGTCTGATGATTTTTCCGTTGTTGATAACGGTGATATTTCTGTTGTTCTCAAAATTCGTTATTCCGTTCGATATTGTTTGGGTACAGCTTGCGCTATCGGCCGTTGTTATATGCGCGCTTGTTTATAACGGACTGTACACACGATTGCGCAGCTATTTCTATATCACGCTGTTTGCTGTCGGCTCAATAGCTTTCTTTTATTCAGCCGATTACGTTCTTAACAACGTTATGGAGCCTCATCAGCGCACACGTATTAATGTGTTGCTCGGACTTGATGACGATTTGGCTGGAGCAGGATATAATGTCCACCAGAGCGAGATTGCGATAGGCTCTGGAGGATTGCAGGGCAAGGGATTTCTCAATGGCACACAGACGAAACTGAAGTTTGTGCCGGAGCAGGATACAGACTTCATATTCTGCACGGTGGGCGAGGAGGAAGGTTTTGTCGGTGCGGCGGGAGTGCTGCTTTTGTTTTTGGCACTTATATTGCGGCTCGTGCATCTTGCCGAGCGTCAGCCTCTCGGCTTTGGCAGGATATACGGGTATTGTGTGCTCAGCATATTCCTGTTCCATGTGTTCATAAATGTGGGGATGGTGTTGGGGCTTACCCCTGTGATTGGCATCCCGTTGCCATTCTTCAGCTATGGCGGCAGCTCGCTGTGGGGCTTCACTCTGTTGCTGTTCATATTCTTGCGAATTGATGCCAGCCGTAATTTGGTAAGAAGTTAGTTTTGTCTGGTTAGCTCTATCCCGACGCTGCCAATACCTGTCAGAGTCTCACGTTTCATGTCGTGGCGTATGGCTATATGAATGCTGTCGCCTTTGTTATACCTTCGGTTCGCAACATTGAACAAATACTGATGGCTGCTGATGCCGTTTCCGAGCATTTTTCCGTTGTCATCGTAAAGTTTGCATTCTATGGTGTCGGCAAAAGATTTTTTAGAGGGGAAAACTGTTTGCTCCGCTATCATGGTCACGCTTTTGAAAGGGTATGAGTTGCCGGTTCTTAGCCCCAATATTAGCTGATAGTTTCCGGCAGCGGCTAAGGGTCTTACATCAAATGTCAGAGTGTCATTCTTTTCCCAGCCCTCAATGGCGGTGTCGGCATATTTGCAGAATGCCTTGTCGCCATTGCAGGCTGCGGTTAAAGATAACAGTGTAAGGAAAAATGCTGCTATTCTCCCCTTCATAACGGTTTATTCTGGTTGTTTTTTGTTTTCCTGTGTTGGTTGCTGCTGTTCCTGAGGCCTGTGGTTTCTCGGGCCGTTATATTTTCCGCGTCCTTTTCGTTGTGGCCTTTGCTGAGCGCCGTTGTTCTGTTGCGGCTCTCTCTGGTTATTCTGTCCGCGCTGCTGCGGAGCATCGTTCTGCGGTCTGTCTCCCGATGGTTTCTGGCGGTTCTGCTGGTTGTTTTTCTTCTTTTTCTTCCTGGCTTTGTCAAATCTGCTCACATCGGTGTCTGCCAGCAGGTCGATAGGCTTTTCTGTTTCAGTCTTTCCGTCCTCGTCGAGATTTTCGGGCTTTTCGCCACGTTTGTTCATTTCTATAATCTGTCTGGCTCTCTCTGCGGTTATAGTCTCAAGATTTGCGGCAATGTTCTTGTCGGTAGAATATGTACACAAACCTGCTAAAATGTCAGTTTTGAAAAGATAGTAGTCGCTGTCGAGAGTTTGCAGGATAACTTCCCTGCTTGGCATTTTTCTGCCTGCCTCCACATAATTGTCGACCTCATAGTTGAGACAGCATTTCAGCTTGGCGCACATGCCGGCGAGCTTTTGTGGGTTTAGTGACATATCCTGAAATCTTGCCGCGTTTGTTCCTACACTGACGAAATTTTTCATCCATGTCGCACAGCACAGCTCCCGTCCGCAAGGTCCGGTGCCGCCTATCCGACCGGCTTCCTGGCGTGCGCCGATTTGTTTCATCTCAATCCTTACGTGGAATGTGTCGGCAAGCACTTTTATAAGCTGACGGAAGTCTACCCGCTCGTCGGCAATGTAGTAGAATATGGCTTTGTTTCCGTCGCCCTGATATTCCACGTCGCCGATTTTCATCTGCAGTCCGAGGTCTTTTGCTATCTGCCGGCTCTGTATCATGGTTCCGTGCTCACGGCTTTTAGCCTCGGCATATTTATCCATGTCCACCTGTTTTGCCAGTCGGTAAACACGCTTTATGTCGTCAGCCGATTTCAGATTTACCTTCTTTAGTTGTAGTTTCACGAGTCTTCCCGTCAGAGTCACAACTCCGATGTCGTGCCCAGGGTTTGCCTCAACAGCGACAATGTCGCCTTTCTTCAAATCCAGTCCGTTTACGTTGTGGTAATATCCTTTTCGGGTGTTCTTGAACTGTACTTCCACAAGGTCTGTCGACTCTGTGTTTCCCGGCACATCGGCAAGCCAGTCGTAGGTGTTGAGCTGCTTGTCCTGTCTGCCAATGGCACGACGGCACAGTCCGCGGTCGGCGCCGCAGCATATTCTCATATTTTTGTTCTCGTTGTTTGTATCCATAATTTGTTGTCAGCCTCACCCCCAACCCCTACCCAAGAGGGAGGAAAGTCGTATGATTTGGTGGTTGTGGCATTTGTTAGTTGTTAATTATTAATTATTTATTTTGTTTTATGTTTTCTTACCCCTCAGAGTAATTTCTCACCATCCTATTGAAGAGGGGCAGCTCATTTTCTCATAAGCAACACCGTCATTTTCAACGCTATGTCGAAGAATACGATTTTTGCGTTGGCATTTTGAGCAATCTCACGCCTTGCCTGTTGGAAAAGTTCCGTAATCTCCACAACGTTTGCCTCGTTGATGAAACGTGCGAAGTTGCGTGCAAAATCCTCTTCGTCTCTCGACATGTAGTTGAGCTGTGGCAGCTGGAAGTTGTAGACAAAATTCTCGCGTATCATCTTCATGAAATACGTGAGTGTTCTCAGCTGCCGCTCCCTGCCTGTGGCTGCAATGTTTTCCGACCATGCCTTCATGCCTTTCACGTTTCGCATATAGGCGGTGCGCATCAGGTTTTTGAACATTTCGAGCATTGCGCCGTTCTCGTTGTCGGCATCCAGTTGCTCCAGGGCTTTAAGCCAGCTTCCGTTGGCTATTCTCGCAATGCGGTGAGCCGTATCGCTGTCTATTCCCCTTTGCGTTATGAGAGCGTTTTCAATGTCAGCATCGGCAATTCGTTTAAGGTCTATTCTCTGCACTCGGCTTCTTATGGTGTCGAGAAGTTTCTCCGGCTCCTCGCAGACCATGATGAAAAGCGTCATCTGAGGCGGCTCTTCGAGAATTTTCAGAATTTTGTTCGCGCAGGTTGTGTTCATTCTCTCAGGCAGCCAGATGAGACAGATTTTCCATCCGCCCTGACTCGACTTCAGGCTCAGGTTGTGTGTTATGGCGTCGCTCTCAGCCTCGAAAATTATCGCCTGCTGGTTTTGTGCTCCCATATTCTCAAGCCATTGCTCAATGGAGAAATATGGTCCTCGGGCTATCATGCTGTGCCATTCGCCGGCAAAGTCGTCGCTGACCATCTTATGGTCGCTTGATGTGCCGGTTGGCTTTATGACGGGGTATGTGAAGTGCAGGTCCGGGTGTCCCCAGTTTCTCAGCATGGCTTCGGTGTTGGCGTTGTTTTCCTTTCCTTTCCTGAGCAGGGTGGCGGCAAGAGCCATTGCCACAGCCATTTTCCCGCAGCCCGTAGGACCGCAGAGCATTATGGCATGTGGAATTCTGTTTTCCCTGGCCATCTGCATCAGTCTGTTTTTGGCGTCTTGTTGTCCTATTACGTCGTTGAAGTCCATGCTTTGTTTGTGTTATTTAAGTCTTTTTACCACCTCTGCCACCGAATTGGCTGCCGATACGGTATAGAAGTGTATGTCGTCTACGCCGGCCTCGTATAGCTCACGGCATTGGTTTGTTGTCCATTCTATGCCCAGCGCCATTGCCTCCTCGTCGGTTTTGCATTTCACGGCTTCCTGAGCCAGCTCCTGTGGCATGTCGCAATGGAAAGTTTTGGGCACCATTGTTATCTGCGACAGTTTTGCAAACGGTTTTATGCCGGGTATGATGGGAATTGTTATGCCCGTCTGACGGGCTTTCTCTACGAAGCTGAAATATTTCCTGTTGTCGAAGAACAATTGCGTCACTGCATATTCGGCTCCCAAATCCTGCTTCATTTTCAGATATTTCATATCCATTTCGAGGTTTGGCGCCTCCTCGTGTTTCTCGGGATAGGCAGCTACGCCGTAGTGAAATTTTGTACCGGGATGTTTTATCGGCGTGCCGTCGGCAAACAGTCCGCTGTTGAACTTGTTGACCTGCTCTATAAGCTCCGTTGTGTGCGACAGTCCGCCCTTTGTCGGTGTGAACATCCTGTCGTCTTTGGCCTTGTCGCCTCTTAGCAGCAGCAGATTGCTGATGCCGAGAAATTGCAAGTCTATCAGCTCGTACTCGATATCCTCGACGGTGGCACCACTGCAGATTACATGAGGAATTACCGGTATGTCGTATTTCTGCTGTATGGCGGCGGCTATTGCCACGGTTCCCGGACGCCTTCTGACGCGTTTGCGCTCAAATTGTCCGTTTTCAAGCTCGGTATATACGTATTCGCTGTGGTGGGTGGTTATGTTTATAAACAACGGGTCGTAGTCTTTCAGTTTGTCGATGGTTGCGAAGAGGTTTGCCGTACCGTTGCCTTTCAGCGGCGGCAGTACTTCAAACGAGAATCTCTTGCTGTTGCTGTTACCCTCTTTTATAAGTTTCTTTACGCTCATTGTTTTTTGTCATATTTGAACTGCAAAGATAAAGAAAAAAATCCGAATTATCAGCCTGTCGCATGAAAAAACTTGATGTCGGCTCCTACAAGATGTCAAACACCACCTCTACGGTCACGTTTCGCCGGCCGTTCTGATACTGCATTTTTACAGTGTGTGTGTCGCCGGCCGAGCAGTTGTCGGGATGGCAGCCGTAGGCCCACGAATAGAGTGTGTTGCTCTCAATATATACATGCCCAAAGCCCCAGGAGTTGGTGTTGCCCTGGTCGTCGAACCATGCGCCATACAGTCCTGCCGCCGTGTTTGTGCCAACTGTGCCGTCGGCGTTGAGAGGCAGAAGCGATGTTGGCGTTCCGCCGAGCATGGTCTCTATTTTAGAGGCATCGAGAGCTATGCGGTATGATTGTCCGTAGCCTGCGGCATAATCTGCTTTTACTTTCACTTTCACTGTATTTTCTCCATACTCAACCGTAGGAGAGCCTGCAACAGGCCCGCCGTCAGTCGGATAAGCAGCTATAACCTTGTCGAGATAGTCTTTGCGGTTTTTTAGCCATTCTGACATTTTATCCAATTCTTCCTCAACATCGTATTGTTGGTTCCAGCTGTTGGGGTTGACGAGTGGCCAGCGCCCCGTATCACGCTTGTACGCCCCTTTGCGCATCTCGTTGACATATTTCTCGGTCTCTTCCCAGTTGCGGACATAAATTGAGTCGCTGACCCGCTGCCAAGTCTGCTTGTATTCTCCGACAAAATCTTTAGACCCGAACATGTCTAAGAAAAAGCAGTTTATGCCATACGACGCCCCTGTGCCCCGCACTGGGTCTGTGCCGTAGATAAGGTTTTTATACGAGCCGAAATAGCTGTGGTTGACGGTCCAGTTCCCCCAGTCAAAACAATAAGCGGCATCCCAGTCCCACACTGGGCCAAATGTGTATTTTCCGTCCTTGTCCTTGAACATATACAGGCTTCGCGGCGCGTCAATCTCCACGTTGTATAGATATTCGTGCAACTGCAAAATCGAGATGAGCGACTTGATGTCCATCAGACTGTCAACCAATTTGTAGTCGTGCTCCTGCACTGCTTTTTCCAACTGGGCAAAATCAGTTTTTATAGAATCCAATTGCTCAGGGCTGAGGTTTTCGGGCTCTTTTACGCACATCGGCAGCGAATAGATCTCGCTCCAGAAATTGTCTGTCGCATCGGGGCTTAGCGACGGCCCGTCGTCAAGGTCGAACGACATCAGCACTCCGCCCACCGGGTCTATGTCTACTCTGCCTTTGCCAATCTCAATTTTCTCTGTCAGCTGGTAAACGCCTACGTAGTCGCCATTCAGAAAAACCTCCACGAAGCGGTTGTGGTTTGTGTATGGCATGCCCATCCATCCGGCGGTCTCGAATGCGAAGACGTTCATCATGTCCGTAACGTCACGGTAGTTTGAGAGCAAATTCCAGTTTTTGGCTTTGTCAAGTCCGAGCAATTTGCTTTTCGAGTCAAGTTTAAATTTGTATGGTTTTTTGTCGTAATGCAGCCAGCTGGAGTTGCCTCTGCCGCGTATGCGGCCTGTGCCGGCGTAGTTGGAGTATTCGCCTTTGCCGTCGAGCGAGAAATGACAATTAATCCACATTTCCTTATCGGTTATGTCCGCCCCGTTCTCGGTATGAATGGCAAGAGTGAACATACGGTATTTGTTGTGCCCCTTCTCGTTGTCGGCGAGAGCGTTGGCAAAGCTGATGCTGTCTATAACCGAAGCCTGGTATGGCACAACAATCTCCGTCCCGTTTTCCCTGAGAATGTGCGCGTCAAGCCGGCTCCCGTCTGCGGAAAATGCGAACTCCGTGCCGTCTGCTGCCTTAAGCGGAAACGTCCACGGCTCGCCGTCGTAGGTGCGATGAACGCTAATCCATTCCTGAGCCTGAGCCACAAGGCAGGCGCACGTCATGGCTAATATCAATATTGCCGTTTTTTTGTTCATAGGTTTTCGTTTGTTTGTGCAGCTCAGATTGGAAAGCTGTTAAAATAGTAAAGATGCAAAGATAATCCGGACTGGCTCAAAGAGCATTTCTTCTCAATTTGCCGTGTGTGGCTTATCTTCTGCAAATATACGAAAATTGCCCGTAACTCACGAATATTGATGCCAGAAAACTTACAAATCTCTTAAACTTATTGAAAAAAATATCGTATATCGCAGAATTTTCTTAACTTCGCAACGGAATGTGCATATAGGCATGTTTTTTACAAATTTTATTTTCACTTAGCTAAGATATTTTACATTTGGATATGAATTTTAAACATCTTCCAGTCGTTGCCGCATTGGTGCTGGCTGTTACGGCCTGTACCGCAACTCGTCTCTCGCCTGCCGAGAAACAGGCAAAAGCCGATATGATAGCGTCCATGATAGCCGACTCTATAGCAAACCGCACATTCACTGTCGAGGTAAACTATGTAAGTCCGCAGCGTATGGATGCCCGTTTTCTGAACTCAACATATAGAGTGCGCATTCTTGGCGACAGCATAATGAGCAATCTGCCTTATTACGGTGTTGCTTACAGGGCTTCGTTTGAGCGTGAGGGACCTCTCGACTTCGACGGAAACATTAGCAGGTATAGTGTGGCGCATCCGAAAAAAGATGTCACTCAGGTAAAGTTCTTTACACGCAATAAACTCGAATACATAGAGTATATTTTTAATTTCTATACCGACGGCAAATGCTCCATAAACATAATCTCTGCCGATAGGGACAAGATAAACTTTGAGGGAGAGTGTCTGCTAAATATTGACAACAATGCGGAAACAAGATAAATAAAAAAAGTTAATCAACGGCTTTATGCCGCCAATTTAGTTAATCTTCTATAAAAGATTGCTACTCTTGAGTCTCATTTGCGTCTTATATGTAGCTTTGCATACGAAATTGCCGTTTTTTAGCGGAACGGCAAATGATATCAATGACATAGACATAGTATAAACGAAACAAAATTGAATTATGATGAAGAATAAAAGTTTGTTTACATGCGCCATCGCTCTGGCTCTGATAGCCAGCAGTTGCGCCAGCAAGAAAGACTTGCAGAATTGCCAGACTGAAAATCAGCAGCTTACGGCAAAGTATCAGGAAACAAAGGAGGAGCTCGCTGCGAACAAGACACTTGTCGCAAGTCTTCGCGACCAGCTCGCCCAGCAGAAGAAAGACTATGCGGCACTGCAGCGCTCGCTTGACAAGAGTCTGAACAATGCAAGCTCTAACAACGTTAACATCTCAAAGCTTGTTGACCAGATTAACGAGTCAAACCAGTATATCCGCCATCTCGTTGAGGTGAAGAGCAAGAGCGACTCGCTGAATATGGTGCTCACAAACAACCTTACACGCTCACTCAGCAAAGAGGAGCTGAAAGAGGTTGACGTGCAGGTGCTGAAAGGCGTTGTCTATATCTCGCTTGCCGACAACATGCTCTACAAGAGCGGCTCGTACGAGGTTAACGACCGCGCGCAGGAAACCCTGTCGAAGATTGCTAAAATCATAATGGACTACAAGGACTACGACGTTTTGATAGAGGGCAACACCGACAACGTGCCAATCTCACGTGAGAATATCCGCAACAACTGGGACCTCTCTTGTCTCAGGGCATCAAGCGTGGTACAGTATCTGCAGAACCACTATGGTGTAGACCCCAAGCGTCTCACTGCTGGTGGACGTGGCGAGTATAATCCGCTTGCCACAAACGATACAGAAATGGGCAAGCAGCGCAACCGCCGCACACAGATTATCATCACTCCTAAGCTCGACCAGTTCATGGACCTTATCGACAAGGCTCCAGATGAGAAATAAGCAGATTTTAAGCTGAATATAAACAAAGCCCGGCAAGGACATAGCAACCTTGCCGGGCTTCTTTTTTCTGTTTTTCAGTTATTTTACGGTTTGCGGATTTTTTTACAAGGTTACAAGGGTTGTAGAGCCGCTATGTATAGCGGTTGCAAACAAGACACACAATAACTATTATTCTGGTGATGGTTGGAATGTGTTCAAGAATGTGTTTTACCATAAACACTCATATTCATCAATCATAGAACGAAATTGAATTGTAAAAGCTCACATTTAGGTATGATAATAGTTAAATAATGTGTATTATTATCATTTCTCTTATGTCAACCTATCATAAAATAAAGAAAAACTGTAATTTTGCATACGTAAATAAATATTGAGTGCAGTTATGAGTAAAACAACGATGGGGACAAAACTTCCCAGAAAGCTGGAACAGAATATGCAGACGGTAGGTGAGCAAATCAAGTTGGCTCGTTTGCGTCGCAATCTTAGTGTGGCACAGGTCGCGGAACGGGCAACCTGTTCTCCGCTTACGGTTTCGCGTATTGAGAAAGGCGTGTCGACTGTTGCGATTGGCATCTATCTGCGCGTACTCTATGCGTTGCAGCTTGACGATGACATCTTGCTTCTTGCACAGAAGGATGAGATGGGACGAGTCTTGCAGGATTTGGCGCTGAAACATCGTGAGCGTGCATCTAAAAAGGAATAACGCAAAATGCTATAAAACTATGCGGATATTATTTATATATGCGGATTTCGACTGGCTGGACGAACCGTTGCCGGTTGGTGAATTGGGCTATGAATCGCTTCGTGGCTCTGATTCATGAAGGCTCAGTAGAAAAATACTGGGGATAAATTAATATATGAATATAGATTTGCTGTATTTTGTGTAGAGATCTCAAGCAGCGCGCCCTGAAGGGGCATGAGGCACTTAGCCCAGGGCAGAGCGAAGCGGCACCCTGGGGAGAATAATGAAATAATAATCTATGCGCCCTGTAAGGGCAAAAGCGTAAACAAGTCAATACATCTATTTGATAATTAACGCTTTTGCCCTTACAGGGCGCATTTATCACACCTAATTGTGAACCCAGGGTGTCGCTTCGCTCTGCCCTGGGCTAAGTGCCTCATGCCCCTTCGGGGCGCACTGCTTGAGCTTAAATTCAGAGGCAGGTTATCCTACAAACCCTTTAAAATCCTTTCAGGGCTTAAATACTTGACAAGCTTTATGACCTGTATAACTATATGGTAAAATACTTCTTTACAAATTATTCTTATCCCCACTGATTTTCCGCTGACCCATTATTTTACCACAAAGTTAGAGTAACTCTGTAAAAACAGCTAAAGCTTGTAAGTAATTTTCCAAACACATCCTTATAAAAGAGCTCATGCTTCCCCCCTGCGTTGCCAAACGCTTATATATGCGTTCTGGATAAGATTATTAATCTGTTGGCCATAAGATTAATAATCTGTTCACCAACACCCCCCGCTGCATCTTGTGACGCAACATGGGCATCTTGCTGGCAAAACAAGGAACGCTATCGATTTTGTCAATAATATATCAAACAACAGCCCTGCCATAACTCCCAACATCTATTCTCTATGCAATTAACTAAAAATCCGTTAGCATTAGAATAGATGTTTATAATAACAAAAAATAATTTCCTGCCAAAACAAGAAATTTTGGAATATCTTGGTGTTGCCGAAAGCCTCAAACAGCGACTTACCTGCCGGAATCATTCCAAGTCCTTTCTCTTTTAGCTTACGTGTATCATATACAGAGAAAGAGTTTCCCTCAATAGCACAAGAATGAGCAGAAAAGAGTATCTCATTATAGTGTAGATACTCTTCCCTGCTCATTTTATCAATAATTTGCGACAGACACCTCAACCGCGAATCATCATATTCAAGAACTTCTTTTTCAAAATCTACCTGATTACTCCCACTCTATTGTCGAAGGTGGCTTTGACGAGATATCATAACATACACGGTTTACGCCGCGTACCTTGTTGATGATTTCGTTTGAGACCTTCGCCATGAAGTCGTAAGGCAGATGTGCCCAGTCGGCAGTCATTGCATCGGTAGAGGTAACGGCACGCAATGCGACAGGATGCTCGTATGTGCGCTCGTCGCCCATTACGCCAACACTGCGAACGGTAGAAAGAAGTATTGTGCCTGCCTGCCAAATCTGGTCGTAGAGCGATACTTCAATTTCGCCATTTTTCATATCGGCAGGAACACCGGCAGCCAATACTCTGCGTGCCTCCTCACCGGAGAGCTTAACCTTGTAGTTCCGCAATCCGTTGATATAAATATCGTCGGCGTCTTGAAGAATGCGGACTTTCTCAGGAGTGATATCGCCGAGAATACGTACGGCGAGTCCCGGACCAGGGAATGGATGACGGGTTATAAGATGCTCGGGCATACCCATAGAGCGGCCTACCCTGCGTACCTCATCCTTAAACAGCCATTTAAGAGGCTCACACAGCTGAAGCTGCATCTCCTTTGGAAGTCCGCCTACATTGTGGTGGCTCTTGATCACTTTACCCGTAATGTTCAGACTCTCAATGCGGTCGGGATATATCGTGCCTTGTGCAAGCCACTTAGCGCCGGTGATCTTCTTTGCCTCTGCATTGAAAACCTCTATGAAGTCACGGCCTATAATCTTTCGTTTTTGCTCCGGATCGGTAACACCTGCAAGGTCGGCAAAAAATTTCCCGCTGGCATCGACACCAATCACGTTCAAGCCAAGGCACTCATAATCGTGCATCACATCACGGAACTCGTTCTTGCGCAACATGCCATGGTCAACGAAGATACAGGTGAGATTTTTACCGATGGCCTTATTCAGCAACACGGCGGCAACAGAAGAGTCGACGCCTCCTGACAGTCCGAGAATAACCTTATCATCGCCCAACTGTCTCTTCAGTTCTGCCACGGTAGTGTCGACAAATGAGTCTGCGCTCGATTCCTGGTCTAAGCCACAGATGCCGACAACGAAATTCCTAAGCAGCTGTGTGCCCTGTACGGTATGGAAAACTTCCGGATGGAACTGAACTGCCCACACATCTTTACCATTGGTGTATGCGGCATATCTCACATCCGAAGTAGAAGCTATACACTCGTAGCCCTCCGGTATCGCCGTTATGGTATCGCCATGGCTCATCCAAACCTGTGAGTTGTCGTCAAAGCCTGCAAAGAGCGGATTTGTCTTGTCCACAGTCTGAAGATGTGCCCTGCCATACTCGCGTGAGTCGGCTTTCTCTACCCTTCCGCCCTGTGAGTGCGATATAAACTGTGCTCCATAACATATTCCCAACACCGGCAATCTTCCCATAAACCGGGAAAGGTCTACTTTGAAAGCCTCAGGATCATGAACTGAATAAGGAGAACCGCTGAGTATTACACCTATCACACCGCTGTCGTCTTCCGGATACTTATTGTATGGAAGTATCTCACAAAAGGTATCAAGCTCACGTACACGCCTGCCGATAAGCTGCGTAGTCTGTGAGCCGAAATCGAGAATGATGATTTTTTGTTGCATCTTGTATTCTTAATGGTATTTATGTTTGCAAAGATACTGCTTTTATTCAATACTTGCAAGAAAATCCTGAGCTTTATCCAAAGTATCAAGTTTTCCTACGTCCATAAGACGGAGGTTTTGAGGTACGAAAGCATGAATATCGAATTTGCCGCATACAGAAAGATAGAAATCAATAATGCTAAAACGCTCTGGCCATGACTGCATCACAGGGAATAGATGCGGGGATATGAGGTGAATGCCGGAAAAGGCATACATGTGATATTCTGACGGATTTATCTGTCCGTATGGAGACCGTACCTCGCCTGTAAGAATATTAGTCCATCCCACAAGACGCATACCATCGTCGAAAAGCAGATAGCGCTGCGTCTTTCGTTCCGAGACAACAAGCGTGGCAAAGCCTTTTGCATGGCGAAACAGCTCTGCAATGTCGAGATTGCTGAGAATATCAACATTATGTATGAGGACAGGCAAACCATCTGACCAACCGCCGAACAATCTGGAGGCATGGAGCAGTCCGCCACCTGTCTCAAGAAGCATATTGCGCTCGTCACTGATCAGTATATCCGTCCCTTTCAGATAATCAATTATCTGATCTGCAAAATGGTGCACATTGACTACAATTCGCTGTTGTGTTGGTGACGATGCCGCAAAACATTCATCGTAAGCCTTCTCGACTTCCGGTTGCTGTAGTTTGTCGAGCACATGTTGCAACAGCGGTTTTCCTGCCACAGGCACCAGAGCCTTCGGCATACGGTCGGGAACAGGGTTCATGCGGGTGCCGAGCCCCGCGGCGAATATCATTGCCTGCATAGTGTTGCAAAGATAGTGCAAAAAAGCGGAACGGCAAAATAAACACGCTGTTTTCTATAAAATAAGACCCTTCAAACAAAGACTTCAAACAACGACTATTTGTTATGGAGAAGAATATCCTAATTAGACCGTGAAATTAAAATATTTCTTGAAGTTTATTTGCTTTTTATGTTTTTATTTTTGTGGTATGAAAAAAAGTCGTACATTTGCATTGTAATTCCACTGCGTAAAAATACGCAATTCACTGCGTAAAATGTAGAGCTATGTATAAAAGGCCTGAATACCAAACGATTAAGCAACGGCTTGAAGAGCAAAGAAAGTTCATTCAAGTGGTTATGGGTGCCCGTCAGATAGGAAAATCCACTGTTGTAAAGCAAGTCTTGAACGATATAGACTTGCCTTATCAGTTTTTCTCAGCCGACAACGTGCCTGCATCAAACGGCACATGGGTGTCAAACTGTTGGGCAGCGGTACGCAGCCTGAAAGAGAATAAAGGATGGGAAAGCGCTATTCTTGTAATTGATGAGATTCAGAAAATAGCAAACTGGAGTGAGGCTGTGAAAAAAGAATGGGACAATGACACATTCCACGACCGCAATATCAAAGTACTGCTTCTTGGCAGCAGCCGTGTGCTGCTGGAAAAAGGATTGTCGGAGTCTTTAGCTGGCAGGTTTGAGGAAATTCGCATGAGTCATTGGGGGTTTAAGGAAATGCGTGAATGTTTTGGATGTACACTTGACCAGTATATATTTTATGGCGGATACCCGGGAGCGGCAACCCTTATTGATGACGAAGACCGTTTTCAGCAGTACATCCAGTCATCAATAATCGATGCCACCATAAATAAGGACATCCTTATGGATACCCCTATCAGTAAGCCGGCATTGTTCAGACAGACTTTTGAGCTTGGCGCCGCCTACTCTGGTGAATTGCTGTCACTAAATAAAATGCTTGGCACACTACAGGATGCGGGAAACACCACAACACTTGCCAGTTATATTAATCTTCTTGGCGAAAGCGGACTGTTATGCGGACTTCAGAAGTTCAGCGTTGACATGGCAAGACGAAAGTCGAGCATTCCTAAATTGCAAGTCTACAATAATGCTCTGAAGAATGTTTATTGCCCATTATCGTTTGAACAGTCAATCACAAACCGCAAGGAATGGGGCAGGATTTTCGAGTCTGGCATAGGGGCTTATCTTGTAAGTCAGGCATTTGTTCACCGTTTTGAAGTGTTCTATTGGCGCGAGCGCAACGATGAGGTGGATTTTGTGTTACGGAAGAAAAATTCTGTTGTCGCGATAGAAGTAAAGAGCAATGCGGAAAAGACAACGGCCGGTATTGAGAAGTTCAGACAAATGTATAAGCCAACCGACTCACTGATTATCGGTGAGTCGGGGATCAAAGCTGAGGATTTCCTTACTATGGATATAAGAAAGCTGTTCTGACGGTTAATTGCTTTTTCTCATCAAAGTATTTGAGGAGAAGAGTGTCGAACTTTACCAGCAAGTCAAAAAAGGTACAATCCTTAACAGTTGCATCAAACAGTGTGCCACTCTCACAGTCCGTCAGTCCGTAATAACTACAGAAATCCGCCAACGGGTTTATTTATAAATGTAGGTTCCAGAACCAACACATTTTGTCTTTCCCGAAGGCAAATATACCTTAGCCGTGGTGTTTGGGGGTACGGTTATGGTCAAACTTATTTTATTGGCACTCCGTTGCCAACAGCTCCTTATTATTCCATAAGGGGACGGGTGACTTGCAGAAACGCCATTGAGTGCAGATACTGAGTAGTCGGGCTTGATGATTATATTTTTGAATCCTGCCCCATTGCTGTCGGGACGTATGCCTGCAAGACATTCGTAGCACCATGTAAGCAAATCGCCAAGCAACATCACATGGTTTCCACTGTTCATCGACGGATTTGCAGTATCGCCATTCCACAATTCCCATATTGTAGTGGCTCCCCGCTTTACCATATATCCCCATCCCGGATAGGTGTCTATAGTAGCCATACGGTAGGCAATATCGCCATGACCTGAGTCTGACAAATATCTCATAAGCCATTGTATCCCGATAACTCCGGCACTGACATGACTGTCGTTCTGGTCTACAATTGTGGATATCAGACTGTCTTCTATGGCAGCCCGCCTGTCTGCCGGCGATATGCTCATTGCCAATGGCAGAAGGTTTGCAGTGACTGTACCGTTGGAATATATCCCGTTAACGAGAAACTTATCGTTAAGTGCCTGCTGTGAGATTGCAGCCTCATCTGCAAAATACCTCTCGTCATCAGTGTAGCCAAATTTACCGGCATAACGTTTCATCATATCGCAGATGTATGAATAATAAGCGGTGGAGATAAGTTGCCCGTCGGTCTTGCGGGATGGGTCCTGACTATGGACAAGCGACGGAGATTCAGGTGGCACACACCAGTCGCCATATCGGTCGTAGGTTACAAGTCCGTCATTGTAGTGCTTTTGACGCACGAATTTCAAGAATTTCTTTATTGCATCGTAGCTGTCTTGCATGGGGCGCAGGTCACCATATTGGCGGTAGAGCATGTCACAGGAGAAAGGCAGTGCGGCAGGCCATGTGATATTGCCATTGTAGAGCCGCCAATAAGCTGGTGACACATCGCTGATATTGCCGTCAGGACGCTGTGAGTCACAAATGTCACTTACCCACTTTGCATACAGGGCATGGTTGTTCATCAGATAACTTTCACCAAGACAGCCAACTGTGCGGTCGCCGAGCCACGGCATACGTTCATCGCGTTGTGGACAGTCAATAGGCATACCTTTATAATTGCTGCGTATTCCCCTACGGGCATTATCCACAATACTGTTGAGAATATTGTTCCCGCTGTTGTCTATGATTTTGAAGTCTGTACAGGCATCATCCATACGGTCGGCTACCAGTTCCCTTGTTATGTCTTTGCTGCATAAGTTGTCAGCCCCTGTAATCTCTATATACCGAAATCCGTAAAATGTAAATTCAGGTATGTAATCCGCCTGTTTCCCATTACATATATATGTGGCTGTTGCCTGTGCCCCACGCAGGTTGTCGACATAGAGCGTGCTGTCACCATCTTTGAGCAATTCGGCATGCCGTATGCAGACTGTATCACCTTTGTTGCCGTGGTAAGAAAGCCTTATGCGTCCTGCACCGTTGGTGCCGAAGTCGGCGATATAGCGTCCGTGATATCTATGTAGTTTTACAGGATTTGCTGTTTCATAAATGTGCATGTTCGGGGAAATATTCCCTCGAAGAATGCCTCTTGGCTGGTCCACAATGGAGGCATTCTCCCATGCATTGTCATCGTATACATAGCTGGTCCAATTGCCAAGTTCCTTGGTTGCATCATAACATTCACCGTCGTAGCCCGATGTTTTACGTATCGGACCGTTGGCAGTGAGTTTCCAAGTGGTATCAGTTGCAATAGTCTCATTGCTGCCGTCAGAGTATTCAACAATGAGGTTGGCTATCAGCTTGGGAAGTCCGTATGATGTGCGTACATTGGTCTGGTAGTTTTGCACCATTCCCGTGTAATGTCCTCCTGCGAGAACCACTCCTATCGCATTCTCACTGCTTAAGTCCGAAGTCACGTCGTATGTGTCGTATGCCACGGTCTTGTTATATTCTGTCGGCAATGGAGCTAAAACATCTTCACCAATGCGCTTCCCGTTGATAAAAAGCAGATAGTTGCCAAGTCCTGAAATGTGGATTGTCGCTTTCTTCACAGTTTTCCCAATTCTGAAAGTCTTCCGCAGATACCGTGCTGCCAATACACTATGGCGGCCAAGGATTTCGTTTTCCATGAGTGAGTCGGTGCCAATCCATTTACCTTGCCAGTTCTTTGCATCAAGCAAGCCTGTACTCCAATGAGCCTCCGCACTTGCCACAGCCTTACCTTTATTAGTAGTAACAAACACTTTCCAATAATATGTGTGATTTGGCAATAATGGTGAACCGTTATATTCAACCCATTGTGATGCGTCGGACCGCATAGTGCCGCTGTCCCACATGTCACCCATGTTCTTCGCAAGCTTGTCGTAAGACGAGGCTACAATAATCCTATATGATTTCTGCATAACGTTTTTCCTGTCTGATACGATTTGCCAGCCAAATCGTGGTTTATACACATCAAGCCCCGATGCGTCTATGCGTCCTTCTGTTGTAAGATGTGTCAGGGTGGCGGCAGCCTTTACATCCATGCAGCCAAGCAGTATTATTAGCAGTATATGGAATATCCTGTTCATTTCTTTAAAGTGTTTTTAATATGGTTTGAGTGTCATCCTGTCAACAGACGGCATACGGGCGCGGTCGTTGACAAGACGGATTATGTTGTTGCCCGGCCGGAGTGTTATATTTACGTCAATGCTCCGTATCTCCTGTGATTTGCGGACTTTGAGCTTTTTGCCCTGAGCATCGTTTATGCGTACAATAAACTCCGTCTCACTGTCAGAGATAATGTCAAGAGTCGCAACGTAGCTGCCGCCATTCTTGGAATATACGTTACGCCATTGCAGGTCGTTGCGTGGTGACGAGCCAAGGTTACTTATTCTTATGCCGCCGGAGCATCTGTTATCCTTTTCCATAACCGGTGTGCCCACGGCAAGAGGATTGTACAGCTCCTGATAGGCTGTCAGATAGGCAGTCTCCGCCTCATAGATTTTCCGCTCGTTCCTGATTTGGGCTTTGGCTTTGTACGCCTTTACTCCATGAGCGGGCACTGATACGGAAATGCTGTCGGTAAATGTACCGATGTTTTTCTGGAGCATAAGGTCTCTAAGGCTCACCTTTCCTCCTAAGTCAATGTCAGAGAAGCGCATAACAACATTTTGTGGTTCGTCTTCCGGATTATATAGAGCTACGGCGCGCACTGTGCTGTTTTCCTCCTCAATGTCCTTTACAAGAATATAAGCTCCCCCTTGTCTGTCAGCCACATACGCCTGCTTGCCCAGCGGGTCTTGGTTTATGGCTATCAGGTCTTTGTTTGTGATAAGACTCATAGTCTCAGGCTTGAGCGTTGTGAGGTCACATCCGATAAGCAGCGGCGATGACATGATGCACCACATGGCAAAGTGCGTCCTGTCCTCTTCGGGCGACAGCATCCGTCCCACCTCAAGCATATCCATGTCATTGTAGCCGTTCTCGGCGAAAGCCGAAAGATAGAGGTTTTGCGCTATGATATCTTTAACTGATTTCCAAGAGCAGGAGATGTCGCGGGATATGCGCCACGAGCCGCCAACCTCATCGACCCATGTTCCGGGATAGTCCCAGCGGCATACGTTGAGCCGCAGGTCCTTGCGCCCCGTAGCGTCCATTGCGTTCTTTATCTTGCGATAGGAAGTCTCCGGGTCGAGCGATGTCAGAGTGGGGTTCTGCCATGAGCTTCCGCCACAGAAGTCTACCTTGATGAAGTCGAAGCCCAGCTCGTTGAAAAAGAACCGGCAGTCTTCTGTCTCGTGCCCGTAGAGTCCCACATTCCATGCGATAGTGTCTTTGTCATAATAATATCCACACGTGCTTATCCCGGCGTCGCTGTATATGCCGGCCTTGAGGTCGAGCGAATGGATATGGTTCACAACAGGCTGCAGTCCGTCCTTAAATCTTGTAGGGTGTATCTTGAGCTTGCCTGTCTTTTGATCGCGGCCGCCGAAATATCCGTCATCTATATTTATATACCTATACCCTGCGTCATAAAGAGGCGAATTTCTCATAATGCTTGCCTGCCGCTTTATCAGCGAGTCACTGATGTGTACGCGATATGTGTTCCATGAACTCCATCCCATCACAGGCGGTATCTTTGCAACTGAGCCTGTTGCCATACAAAGGGAAAACGCTATCAGGGCTATGCGACCCACTATTCTTGCACTATTCTTATGGTCTTTCATTCTTTTCCGCTGTTTTTCCGTTTATGTTTTATCGAACTATCACTTTGTCCACATTCACATAGTTGCCATTACTCCCAGTTTCCGTACCTCGTTTGTCTTTCCAGCTCCAATGCTCGCCGAGGACTTCCACCTGCAGAGTGTAAGAGCCTTTCTTGTATTTCCTGCTGACAAACCGCAATCCGTTGTCTGCCACCTTACTGTAGAAATCCACATACGACTTGTGCAGCAACCTGCCCTTATTGTCAAGAATACGTATCTCGCCATATCCTCCTTTGTCATTGGCAAGTCCCTCTATGGCTATCTGCCGTCCTTTAAACGGAATGCTGATATGATGACCTTTGACACCTGATGACGCGCCCACATTAATTTCACGCCCAATGAACTTCTTGTCGCTGCCATCCATTATGCTCCATACGCGTTTATATTCCGGCACTGAGAGTTTCTCGCCGTCTACTGTCAGAGGCAACCATACACAGGTTGCCGCCTCGTCCTGATAGGGGTATGACCAGCGGTCACCCATATATATGTAAGTGGTCTTTCCGTCTTTTCTCAACGGGAAAACAAATGTGGACTGCGAGTTGTATGTCAGAGTGCCTTCCGGACAGAAACAGCCATGTCTCTTCCACGGTCCCTCAATGTTTGTTGCCGTGAAATAATAGTTGTCGTTGCGCTCCCACCCTGTGAGATTGGATGTGAGAAGATAATACATTCCATCTTTCTTAAACATCGCGGGCGACTCACCCATACCTTTTATATTGGCGGCTTGGGCAACTATGCTCCTATAGTCCTCGGCGAGCCTGTATATCGGACCGTGATGTATCAGAAGATAGCCAGTGCCGTCCTCATCCTGGAATGTTCCCATATCCCAGCGCTTCACAGGCTTGCCGTTATATAATATCGGACCGCAAAAAGTGTACTCTCCGTTTATTGTCGGTGATGTTGCCAGTGCGATATATGGATCGCCATATTTTTGGTTGTCGGCGTGCATCAGCATTATATATTCTCCCGTCTTGGGGCATTTCATCACCTTTACCCTCTCTCCGACACGTCCCGGTCCCAATATCCCGTCTTTTTGCTGCGGAAGCACTATCCGCTCAAACTTCCAATTTACCAGGTCGCTTGACGAGTAGCATCCAAAGCCGATGAAATTATTGTTGCCATGCGACTTGTATTCGCCGAACAGCCAATAGCGGCCGCCGTCTTCCACCACACAGGCACCGTGGGCGTTTACGATGTTTCCCTCTGTGTCAAACCAAGGCACACCGTTGTAAATTACTTGTTCGGCGTTATCGCGTGCATTTATCGAATGTACGCAAAACAATACAACTATTGCAATAAGAATTCTTTTCATTATCGTATAGGTCTAAATCAAACAATATTCTATTATGTCCGAAATGGCTCATGGCACAAAAGTACAGAAAAAAAAGACTTTGAAGCATGGACAATCGTACGAAAATCTGTAATTATGTCCACATTTTACGATTACGATGGCGAAACACCTATTTATTTAGCCCCAAGCACCTGCGTGACATTTTGCTCACGATGGCATATTCTGACCTCTATGCCAAACTTCTCATGCAGATGCTCTGCCAAATGCTGGGCTGAATATACGCTGCGGTGCTGACCGCCCGTACACCCAAACGAGAACATCAATGAAGTAAAGCCTCGCTGGATATATCTTCTGACATGTGCGTCAGCAAGCTTGTAAACGCTGTCGAGGAAAGTCAAAATCTCACCGTCGTCTTCAAGAAATCTTATCACAGGCTCGTCTAATCCCGTCAGTTTCTTGTATGGCTCATAGCGTCCCGGATTGTGAGTGCTCCTGCAGTCAAAAACATATCCGCCACCATTTCCGCTCTCATCCTCGGGAATTCCATTTCTATAGGAGAAGCTGAACACTTTAACAACCAACGGCCCTTTACCGTCGTATTTAGAATATGTCGCAGGCCCGTCAAGCGGATTTGCCTTATAAATATTTGTCTCTGTAGTTTTGTAACCATCGGCGCGGTTTGTCGCAGGCTGCTGAACATGTGCAAACTGCGGCAATCCGGTAAGCCTTTTCAACATATCCATCATATAAGCATACGGGAACACCTTATCGCCCATGGCAATGAGGTCACGAAGATTGTCCATTGCCGGCGGAATGCTGTCTATAAAGTGTTTTTTACGCTCAAAATACCCACGGAAACCGTATGCTCCGAGAACCTGCAACGTGCGGAACAGCACAAACAGCGACAGTCTTTTCACAAAATGCCTTACAGGTGGCACCTCTATATAATTTTTCAGCGAATTATAGTATTCCCACACCAGCTCTCTCCTCAACTTATACGGATATTTTGCCGATGCCTGCCACAAAAATGAGGCAAGGTCATAATAATAAGGTCCTTTTCTTCCGCCTTGGAAATCAATGAAATAAGGTTTGCCTTTTCCGTCAACCATAACATTGCGCGCCTGGAAATCACGATACAGGAAACAGCAGTCACCCTCAGATGTCAGATCTTTTGCGAACAACCGGAAATTAGCCTCAAGTTTCAGCTCATGGAACTCCAATCCCGTAGCTTTAAGGAAACAGTATTTAAAATAATTAAGGTCAAACAATACGCTGTCCTGATTAAACTCAGGTTGTGGATAGCAGTTGTTCCATTTTAGTCCACGGGCTCCCACTACCTGTATTTCAGGCAAAGCCCTTATAGTCTCAGTCAGCAACTTTTTTTCTTGCTGGTTGTATCTTCCACCCGACTCTCTACCGCCTCTTATGGCATCAAAGAGCGACATGTGGCCGAGGTCGGTCTGCAAATAACATGACTCATCATCGCTGACAGATAAAATTTTAGGCACTGCCAATTTTCTGTCAGCAAAATGCCTGCAAAGATAAATAAAGGCATGATTTTCGTCACGGCTTGTCCCCATCACTCCAACCACGCTTTTAGCGCCGGCATCGTAAAGCCTGAAATAGCGTCTGTTGCTTCCTGCCAAAGGCATTTCCTCTATACTCACGGGCTCCTCGCCCTTCCATTTTTGATATAGTTGTATAATCTCCTGCATGTGTTCTTATAATTTTTGTGCTAAGGTACGCATTATTTTCGACATAAAGGCTGCAATAAGACAAAAAAATCGGATGTCTCACGACAACCGATTTTCAAAAAACAAACTACTTAAAAACTAATCTACTAAAACAAATCAAATTATTCCGTCTCATCAACGAGACCTTTATATCTTTTATCCAATGCAAAGGTACCATCTTTTTTTGTGCTCGCAAACAAAAGTTACAGAAAAACGCAAATATTTTAATAAAAACAACAAAAAAAGAGACATCCCATAGAGGAATGCCTCTTTTTTGTTATGCAGACTTTGCAATAATGATATTATTTAGTCTGTTTTATTATCATGCATTTACATCATGCCGCCCATACCTGGCTGTGCCATCGGAGCCATAGCCTTATCATCTGGCTTGTCGCAGATGAGGCACTCTGTGGTAAGGAAGAGACCTGCTATTGAGGCCGCATTCTCCAATGCCACGCGGGCAACCTTTGCAGGGTCAATGATACCAGCCTTACGCAAATCCTCATAAACGTCCTTACGGGCATTGTATCCGAAATCGCCCTCGCCCTCACGGACCTTGTTTACAACTACAGAGCCTTCGCCACCGGCATTGGCGACAATCTGACGGAGCGGCGACTCAATGGCACGCTCTATGATATTGATACCAGTCTGCTCGTCGGCATTCTCACCCTTCACGTCTTTCAAAACATCAAGAGCGCGGATATATGTCGTACCGCCACCGGCAACAACACCCTCCTCCATAGCAGCGCGTGTTGCGCAAAGAGCATCGTCAACGCGGTCTTTCTTCTCTTTCATCTCAACCTCGCTGTTGGCACCAACATAGAGCACAGCAACACCACCAGCCAATTTAGCCAGACGCTCCTGAAGTTTCTCCTTGTCGTAAGAGCTCTTGGTGTTTGCAATCTCATTCTTTATCTGAGCCACACGGTCAGCTATGCTCTCCTTTTCTCCGGCACCGTCAACGATTGTGGTATTGTCTTTAGAAACAGTAACCTTCTTGGCGCTTCCGCACATGTCGAGTGTAGCCTGTTCAAGTTTCAATCCCTTGTCCTCACTGATTACCACACCACCTGTAAGCACGGCGATGTCCTCGAGCATAGCCTTGCGGCGGTCGCCGAAGCCAGGAGCCCTTACAGCACAAATCTTCAATCCGCCACGCA
>OGLR01000252.1_pt1 | contig 29649 bp, 27 predicted proteins | sample 1572931 | NCBI WGS metagenome assembly OGLR01 (sample SAMEA2581997, study PRJEB24529) | metagenome | biome: Human gut stool | place: China | collected 2011 | reverse complement strand
GCAAAGGTACGAAACTTTATCTAGGCACACAATACGGCATTAACCGAATACTTACTGTTTATCTCTAACATAAATCGTTTCTTTAAGGAAAAAGATCACTAAATAAAGCTATCCCCAGGCGGTCCCAGCCCGCAAAAAGCCCCCCTGATGGAGTGGGGCTATTCTTTCACGATCACTTCAAATGTCTTGAAGATAAGCTTGATGTCATACCAGAAGCTGGCATTCTTTACATACTCCAGATAGAGCTTGATCTTCTCCTGCATGATTACATGGATATAATAATCCTCAGGATCAGCAGCCTTCTCCATTAACTCATTCTCATTTCTGAACTTGATGCTGGCAGGGTCTGTGATTCCTGGCCTTACATCCAGCACATGCATCTGCTCAGGAGTCCAATAGTTTACATAGTGACGAACCTCAGGTCTTGGACCCACCAGACTCATATCACCAATAAAGACATTGATCAGCTGAGGAAGCTCATCAAACTTGTACTTTCTGATGTAATAACCCGAACGGGTAACTCTTGGATCCCTACCACCGATGGTAACCAACGAACCCTTATCAGCCCCTACTCTCATCGAACGGAACTTGAAGATGCGGAAATCCTTATTATGTCTTCCCACTCTCACCTGACGGTAGAACACCGGTCCCTTACTATCCAACTTAATCCAGATAGCCAAAACCAAAAGGAGCGGACTCAATATGATGAGTCCGCATCCAGATGCAATGATATCAAATAATCTCTTCATAGAATCCCTACTTCACGCATTCCTTGAAACATTCGATTACATACTCCAAGTCCTCATCCGTCATCTTGGTGTTCAGAGGCAGAGTAATCTCATTCTCAAACATGTGGAAAGCATTTGGGAAATCCTTGATGTCGAATCCCAATTTCTTGTAGGCAGTCATCATAGGCAGCGGCTTGTAATGTACATTGGTAGCCACACCTCGCTCAGCCATCATTTCAATCACCTTGTTTGTCTCCTCACGGGTCTTACCCAGGAGGCGAACGATATAGAGGTGACCGGAAGAAGTATGCGCCTCGTTATAGTGAGGCAACACAGCTACATTCATGTCCTTGAATGCCTCGTTGTAACGCTCAATCATCTGACGACGACGCTCCAACATACCCTTGTAACGGTTCATCTGAACCAGACCGATGGCAGCCACAACGTCAGTCATATTGCACTTATACCAGGTACCGATGATGTCATACTCCCAGGCACCCAGCTTCGTCTTAGCCAAGGCATCCTTGTTCTGACCATGCAAGCTCAGCAGCTGAGCCTTGCGATACAAGTTCTCGTTCCAGGTCTCACCCTCTATCTCAGGCACACCGCTGAAGGTATTCTCAGGATTCTTATCCAAATCCTTCACCACCTTCTCATTACCGAAAGGAAGATTCCAAGACAAGGCACCGCCCTCAGCAGTAGTGAAGTTCTTGACAGCATGGAAACTGAATGAAGAGAAATCAGCGATGCTACCCACCATCTTTCCATGACGTGAAGCACCGAAGGCATGAGCAGCATCACAGCAAACAGCGATACGGCCAATCATCTTCTGAAGATCAGTCTTAGGAGTAAATATCTCCTTCTTGCTTTCCACGATAGCGAAGATGCGGTCGTAATCGCAAGGGATACCACCGAGATCCACAGGAATCACCGCCTTGGTTTTAGGAGTGATAGCCTTCTCCAATGCCTCGTAATCCATTTCAAGACAATCCTTCTGCACATCAACGAAGACGATGGTTGCACCCACATGGTTAACAACAGATGCACTTGCCGTATAAGTATAAGCAGGAACGATAACCTCATCCCCCTCGCCTACGCCAAGCAATCTCAGCGCCATTTCTGCACAGGCTGTCTGCGAGTTCAGGCAAACCGCCTTCTCCGCGCCAACAAACTCTGCCACTTCCTTTTCCAATTTCTTAGTACGTGGACCAGTTGTAATCCAACCAGACAAAATAGCATCACGTACTTCACTAGCCTCAGCCTCCGTCATATCAGGTGGAGAGAAAGGCACATTTCTTCTTTTCAAATCTGTACTCATAATATTTGATTTTTTGAAATATACTTCTTAAAGGATCATCAAAAAGAAATATAAAACAAGAGATAAATTGTTAAAAATTATTTTTCTTCACATAAAACATCTTCTTCCAGCCATTTCCTAAGACATTCATAAAAACCCAGAAAGTGGCTACAAGAGGATTCATTTCTTCTGCCTTACGGAACAACGGATAATGAGCCCAAATACGCTTCCATAATGGTTTGGGAGTAATACTAACTTTACGACGACGATACTTTGCCAGGTTTTCTTTCAGTAAATAACAATCAGCCTTTTGAATAACTTTCAACCACATTGCCGTATCGTTGTTCTTCTTGACATCATTAATCTGAATAAGACCAATTTTGCTTGCATCATACATAACAGCCAAACAACCAGGCCAACAACATGCATACATAGCGAATTTACCCACTTTAGGCAAACCAGAGACATAGATACCTAAGTCCTTGCCATCCTCGCTCATCTCTGTATATTCATGATAAGAAAAGGCATAACCATTCTCCACCATAAACTTCAACTGGTGCTCTAATTTCTCAGGCATCCATAAATCATCACTATCAAGGAATGCAATCCATCTACCCTTAGCTCTACGAAGAGCATTATTGCGAGTAATAGCTGCTCCACTATTCCTAGGATTGCACTCATATTTGATGCGACTATCCTTATCCAGATATGGACGGATTACCTCAAGTGTATTATCGGTAGAACAATCATCCTGTATTAGCAATTCCCAATTCTGGTAGGTCTGAGCCAGGATACTTCTTATTGTCTCACAGATAAAAGGAGCGCACGCCCATGTTGGAGTGATAATTGATACTAATCCGTAATCTTCCATAATACTAGTCTCTTCTAAAGATATCTCGTGTATATACCTTCTCCTTTACATCATCCAGACAAGCATCGTATCGGTTGGCGATAATTGCCTGGCTCTGTGCCTTGAAGGCATCGAGCTTGTTCTCTACTCTACTACCGAAGAAGGTACTGCCCTCTTCCAAGGTTGGCTCAAAGATAATGACCTCGGCGCCCTTTGCCTTGATACGTTTCATGATGCCCTGGATGGCAGACTGACGGAAGTTGTCGCTGTTTGACTTCATGGTCAGACGATAGACTCCAATCACGCAGTTGTGTTCCTTGCTGGCATCATAGCTATTGGCATCGGCATAGCTGTAATAGCCTGCCTTCTGGAGTACGGCATCAGCGATATAGTCCTTACGGGTACGATTGCTCTCTACGATTGCCTCTATCAGGTTCTCTGGAACATCAGCATAGTTTGCCAGAAGCTGCTTGGTATCCTTTGGCAAGCAATAACCACCATAGCCGAAGCTTGGGTTGTTGTAATGGGTACCGATTCGTGGGTCAAGACCTACACCATCGATGATTGCCTTGGTATCGAGTCCCTTTACCTCTGCGTATGTATCCAACTCATTGAAATAGCTTACTCGGAGTGCCAGATAGGTATTGGCAAAGAGCTTGACAGCCTCAGCTTCCTTCATGCCCATAAAGAGGGTATCAATGTTCTCCTTGATGGCACCTTCCTGGAGCAGAGCGGCGAAGGTTTTGGCAGCTTCCTTCAACATCTCAACATTAGTTACAGACTTGATAGCCTCGTTCTCCTCTGCGAACCCAGGACGATCGATAATCTTTGGATAGCCTACGATGATACGGCTTGGGTAAAGGTTATCATAGAGAGCCTTGCTCTCACGAAGGAACTCTGGAGAGAAGAGAAGGTTGAACTTCTTCACGCCCTTCTTGGCATACTTCAAGTAGAGGTTGCGGGTGTAACCTACAGGGATGGTGCTCTTGATGACCATCACTGCATCTGGGTTTACCTCCAGAACCAGGTCAATGACTTCTTCTACATGGGTTGTATCGAAGTAGTTCTTCACTGGGTCGTAGTTGGTTGGTGCTGCAATCACTACGAAGTCTGCATCCTTATAGGCTGATTTGCCGTCAAGAGTTGCCACGAGGTTCAATGGCTTTTCAGCCAAATACTTTTCGATGTAATCGTCCTGGATTGGAGAAATCTTATTGTTGAGTTTCTCCACCTTCTCTGGGATTACATCTACTGCTGTTACATGATGGTGCTGGGACAATAGCGTTGCTATACTCAGTCCTACATAGCCGGTACCGGCTACTGCTACTTTTATATCTTTAAAATTATTCATACCAATCGATTCTTATTTTTTTTAAATTTATTTATTCATATTTTGAGATAATTTCTCTATATCATCTTTTGCAAGTATATATCCATAATCTTTAAGCTGTAAAAATCTGTCATGAAATGTTACATCGTCAAGCAAGACCTTCTTACCAGACAGATAAGCTTGAAGCAAAACAGTCGTATAACTACCTACAGCATACTCCATATTTCTGATGGAATCTATGATACTTACTTCTTTTGGAAATTCAATATCTTCCACCGATACATATTTTTTCAAAATAGTAAGATCAGTATATCTAGGATGTATGCGATATTTTACAGTTTTACCATTTTTCTTGGCGAAGGACATTGATTCAACTATACTTTTAATTTCTTCCTCACTATCTGCAGCTAGATAATATTTATAATCTGCATATAAATGTTTATTCAAATGAACAGCAGTATCAATTCTAAGACTCGGAGGCACGGCAACATGAAATTGAGTTGGCTCTGCATTAAGCTTTATGAGCAAATTTACATAATAAAGATCCCAAACATAACATTCATCAAAATGGAAAAAGGAATCTCGAATATACAAAAGCTTTTCACCATGCTGAACATTAATAAGTTTGACACCTCTAAAATGACAGTAGTCGGTTAGCAAAGATGAACAAAAACTAAATTCTGCATGAGTGATAATTCTATCAGGATGATATTTTGTTATTCTTGCACTATAAGCTGCAATCTGCATGATAGCCTTTAAAATAAAATATGGCTGATATATTCCTATTAATTTAGACATTATATAATGTATATCAGCTTGTGTAAGTGAATAGCCGCTATCCCATTCTTTATGGTGAATGTCATATTTCAAAGATAACTCTGTGGGAATAATTTCATCCATTCCCTTATTTTCTGCAATAGTTTCTATTTTAGTTATATAACAGCTTTTACGCTTACAAAAAAGGGCACACAATATTAAAGGGATTCCAAATACAGATATAGAAAACCAAATGAAACGCACCCACCAGGGAGAAAAGTAGTTTTGGCACAAATATTGCTTATAACTTCTGTCAATGTCATCCATAGGCGTGCCTAAAGATGACATATAATCAATCTGCTCATCAATATTAATATCAAATTGATGGTTATTGTATTTGTCTAAAGTATTTAATATATTTAATAAATTCATAATGGTTTCGACTTACATTACTTTGAGGATTAATTAATATTTTCCCTCCATTTTAAGTCTCTTAAATTGTTCTATATTTCTATATTTTATGAGTTTAGCAGGATTGCCACCAACAATTGCATATGCAGGTACATCTTTAACGACAACAGATCCAATTGCTATGATTGCACCTTCACCCACATGTACATTTCCACAAATAATGACATCACTACCTATCCATACAAAATCATCTATAACAACATTTTTCTGCGTAAAATGTGAGCCATATGGAATTTTATCACCATATTCATAATCATGACTTCCTAACATAATCTTTACATTAGTTCCAGAATGGAAGTATGAGCCAATTTTCACCCCCCCAAGTCCTGTTATTTTAATACCATTAAATCCACAATTATGTCCAACGGTCACTTTAGCAGTTCTTGCAATTTGGGGAATATTAGCAGCTCCAATGTTATTGCCAAAAGAAACTAATTGACGCTTTAAAAGGAATGTACTAACAGAATGCGTAATCTTACGATAATAGTCAACAACAAAAACTACAAAATTTCTCATAACCACCAACGTATTCATATATTTAACTTTTTTAATACTAAGAAACAAACGGAGCATTGATACTAACATCCATCTTAAGGATGTTTATTTGTCTAAAATCTTATGATAAAGATCTACATACTGTTTTTGAATAACAGACCAATCATACTTTTGCTTAGAACTTCTATTTTTATTACATTGCATAAGCCATAATATTAAGCTATCCGAAGATACATTATCATAATCAAGAATAAAATAATTAAAATGATCTTTATAAGCATCGCCAACAACAGTACCAGCAATTTCCTTTCTGACTAAAACTCTCAACCCCGTTGAAAAAGCTTCAATTTCAGCAAGAGATTGCCCTTCCATTGTACTAGCATGAGCATAAATATCAGCAGCAGAATGAAATTGATATAAATCTTTATCATTTATATATCCAAACAAACGAACCTTTTCTTCTAGATGATTATCAGAAATATACTGCTGAATAGTTTCGCAATCAGGTCCTTTACCCATAATCCAATATTGATATTTTATACCCAAAGACTCAAGAATCTTTAATGTATCATACTGACCCTTGCGATCTATCACAAACCCAACTGTAATAAAAACCAAACAATCTTCATCCACACTATACTTGTTACGAAACTCATGACGCTTTTCTAGAGAAAAGTAAAATTTAGATGAATCTATACCATTTGGAATTATAGTTATTTTTTCATCAGGTAATTCAAAACGCCCCATTTTACGTCTAACTTCTTTATTCAACCCCGTATAATAATCAACTAAAGGGAGGTTATTCTGATATCGATTTTTTGTCTTAAAATCTTGTTCATCTCCATCCCACATCATACCATGAAGGGTAAGAATGACAGGAACCTTAGTTTCATTTGCAAAATAAAGAGAATCAATACCTCCACTATGCATATGGATTAAATCTGGTTGTACAATATCAATAGCGCGTTTTATGTTATATCGAATAAATTCAGAACGAATAGGATTTTCATAGCTTTTATTTTTATAAAAAGACCACTGTTTTATCGTTCTGAAAGGATGTCTAAGTATTTCACCAAACATTTCTAACGGCTTAATAACATATCCTATATATTGGTTAGGATAAGCACAAAGCCCAAAAGCTTTATTCTCCGAAATGTTTGTGGCATACAAATAAGATTTAACACCACTACACTCTTGTTTACTAAGTTCATAAACTACACGAGCAATACCTGAAGTATATGAGCCACCAACCTCTAAAGGAAGTTGCCCAATAGATAATATTTTAATCATTTTTATTTTTTACTTACTTTATAACCAATAAATAACCAAAAGAAAATTGCCATAGTTGCAGTATAAGACATATAGAAATAGCCAAAAACGCCTAAGACAGACACAAGAGACAGTATAAAACATTTACTAATATCCATAAAATTCGCCTCTTTATATGAAGACCTTTGTAACCATTTGAAACAAAACATTCTATATACAATTGTATAAACAATTAAAACTAACGGACCCGAGATAGAAAAAATCAAGCCTAAAAATGAAGGAAATACTGCAATATACATTCCACTTGCTTTAGTCACAATATGAGCCCATTCAAAATATGACCTTTCACCTAATATATAATAGGTGAATGGAAAAATTTCACATAAAGACCTTGGGGTATCCCAAAGTTCATTCACAAAATTACAATAATTAATGAAATTCTGCCCAGCATAGATAAAAGTACCACCCTCTGTTCCATTAGAAGATTCTCCCCATCTAGAAATTGACACTAATATAAAATAAACAACTATAACTCCCAAAATCGGCAAAACTGCGAAAAGTAATTTTATCTGCCTCTTAATAGGCATAACAGGTCTAAAAAGAGTGTAACAGAATAAAAAAACGATAAACCAATAGAGAAATTGAGATCGGTCAGCTTGGGATATCGAAGATATTAATTGTAACATAGAGCCGCATATTGTCATTATATGAAAGTACCACTTTACATTCCTATAAGTAATATTATAAAAGAAAATACAAAGAAGAAAAAACGAACTTGCAAAAAAGAAAGTTGAAAGAGCCGCTATATATCTAGAAATACCTGATAAATGGTTATAAAAAGATTCTAAATCACCAGAATATGCACTCTGTCTAATTTCTGCGAATGTATTATTTACCAAGATATTACCCATATTTTGATAAGAGATGAAAACATCATATAAAAACAATCCAAAGAAGAAATAGACAATATAATCCAAGTATTTTACATTTGACACCTTAATCTTTTTAAGTAAGTCTGGACGAAAAATCGAGCCAAGAGGTTTAATAAATATAAATAACAAGAGACAATATGATAATGGAGCCAAAATGCCTAAAGGCTTTTCCAAGCAATTATACTGATATAGGTGAAATTGATCTATTAGTATAGAAGCTATACCAGTAATAAAATATAAAGAAAAACCAAAGGATTGAATTGTCCAACCATATTTCTTAATCGAAACAAAAGTGCATACTCCAAAGAAAAAAGCAGGTAAATAAATCATAACTTACTATCTATTAATTTAAACAGATTATTTGGAGAAATTGTATCCACAAAATCATGGGAATCGAAGATTACTTCGTGAAACGAATCAGTCGATATTTTTCTAATATCATCAAATACTATTATTTGGGAAGGATTATAGAAATTTGTATTTTCAACATCAGCATTATTCGTAAGCAATTTTTTATTATATAGTAAAGCTTCCCAAGTCCTTAGAGTAAATCCCTGAGCATTCTCCTGCATAATTTCAACTATACAATCACTATTAACAACATGCTGCAAATAATCATAATAGCTCATATCGTGACCTATGTACTTGATACCAGATATGCGTTGTTCTTTTCCTTTCAGACCTGAAATTATAAAGTCACATTTATAACCAAGCGAAGATAAATAATAATATACTTCGTATATTTTATCAAGCCTATTTTTCGGTAAGCCGATAAAACAAAAATCAGAATGTTCTTCCTCGACTCTTTTTATATTTATTTTTGACATAAATGTTGGATGATATACATAGTTATATCTCTTAGAATCTCCTTTATCATAGGACACAACTAAGTCAAATTTTTTAGCTTCCTCTACATCAAAAGAATGTCTAGACACTAAATCTTCTAAATAAATAACAAATTTAGCATTAGGATATTTAGCTTTCAAAATATCAATTAATCCACGATTTCGAGGGACAATCCAATCCATAAGAAATAGAAAACAAATTGGTTTTAAACATGTTTTATTATAATATAACTTGAGCCATTTATTTTTAAATGGTATATCATATTTCCAATTGAGATATGGATTAAAATGAAGATGGTAAACCATTTGAAGAAATTTACAATATCCTCCATGAGCAATAGGATCTGATATATATTCTACATCATACTCATCTATCGCATTTTGAAACATAACCTTAAAATAGTCTCTAGGATAGCTAAAGACTACATAATGATAATCTATTTTATTATTTTTTTCCATAATAGTTTTATATTATTCTTTTCAGATTGAGAAAGTATGAAATTGCATGCAATAAACATCAGTACCAAGCAAAATGGAATTGACAAGAATAAAAGATTCCATCCAGTAAAATAGAATTTGAAAACTTCACCAAAACATACTAGCACCAAGGTTAAAAGCGTTATTGGTAATACAACATTCACAATATACCCTTTTATCTGAAAATCTATCAACTTTTTCATAAAGAACAATCCTATCAGCATATTTAAAACTCCCCTGGTAGCAATACGAGAATAAAGGACCTTTTCCGGTTGTATTCCTATAACCATAAGAGAAATGCTCAAAACCAAGTCTAATAAAAAACTACAAGACAGAGCTATTTGATATTTTCTTATTTTACCAGTTGCTGTAATTGCGCAATAATAGGATCCTGTTAATCCATCAAATAAGCTACACACCAGAATTAGTTGACAAAATTCAACTGTATATTTCGGTACATTTCCTAACCAAACTGTCAAAACTAGTGGCATATTAAATATCAAGACCACCACGGGTATCAAAATCAGGAGGTACGATAATTTTGACGTTGAAAATATAAGCTTCATAAAATAATCAAATTCCTTTGCTGCATACGACTTAATAATCTGAGGTCTAAATGAAGATTGAAAATTTCCGATAAATTGATTAACTGCAGCATACACTTGATTTGCAATACCTAAAGCAGCATTTGCTAAAACACCATAATAGACATTAATCAAAAAAGTGAAAGCTGATATTGTTGCCAAATTAGAAACACTTCCTAGTAAACTCCATCCAGAAAAAGATAGAATTTGTTTTATTATTTTCGCATTCCACGTTTTTTTTATTTTACTATATACAAAATGAATCTTACAGTATACAATATAAATTGCGAAAGAAATCAAAGAAACTCCAGCTAAGAGAAAACTATATAAGACCAACTTATCTCCAGAACTAAATGCAATAAGGAAGCATATTGACAATTTTAGAAATACTTCTATTATACTAACTAAAGCATAAAATGACATTTTCTCATTCGCAACGACTAGGGCTTCAAATGGTATTCTTAAAATACTTACTATAGTTGTAATAACAGAAAATTGAAAGACCCAATTTGCCGCATTTATACGATTCCCTACTTGAATATAATTATTAACAACGAAAAGCCCCACACTTTCACAAAGAAAAAGCACTAAAAAAGCAACTAATATTTGAACTAAGAATGAAATATTAAAAATTGTATTTATTTTACATGTATCATTTTTGCCAACTTCTATTGTAATAAATCTCTGTATCGCTTGAGTTAAAGATGTATTTAGAAATGAGAACAAAACTACTATTGAACCTACAATGTTATAAACACCATAGTCAGTTTCTCCCAATTCTTTCAATATTACCCTCGTAATATACAATGAAATAACAAGAACGATAAAGGTTCGGCAATACATTGCTCCCGTATTTTTAAGTAACCTTTTATTATTCTCTTGAATTTTTGATTCCATTTTTCACAATTAATTTAATACCTTCAATCGACGTCAAATTCTATCTATATGTTTTACCAAATCTTTTGCTCTACTATATTCCAGTGGAGTGCCTATATCTATCCATGTTCCATTTAGTGGATAGCGGATAACCTTCTTGCCTTGAGCGATAAGCTTCTCTATCAGATGAGTGGCATGGAAGAATGTGTCTTCAGGAATTTCAGCAAGAGCACGCTTCTTTATAAGATAGATACCTGCGTTGGCATAGTAATTATACTTCGGCTTCTCTATGAGTCCCTTAATGTTACGACCATCCAAATCAAGAATTCCCAATTCTATACTAATATTATATGGAACGGCTGCCACCGACATTTCTGCATCATTCTGTTGAAAATGAAGGAAGAAATCTTCATAATCGATATTGGTAAAAAGGTCGGAATTCATCACAAGGATGGTATCATTATAGAATGTATCTACAAACTTAATGCTACCAATAGTACCAAGAAACTTTGGCTCTCGGAAAGTACGAACCTGTACTCCATCACGAGGAGTGGCAAAATGTTCCTCCAACTGCTCTGCAAGATAGTTTACAGTCACATCTATATGCTCTACGCCATACGAAATTAAACGGTCTACATTATGGTCGATAATACACTTTCCTCCTACTTCCAACAATGGTTTAGGTGTCTTTTCCGTTAAAGGACGAAGACGTTCACCCTTTCCTCCTGCCATAAGAACTGCATCAATAGGAAGCTTTGACTTGAACTTATTCAAGTTTATGACATCCACTACATGCTTTTGCTCATCCAAGATAGGAATAAACATGATACGTTGATCACGGAATGATTTCAAATGTGCTACATCAAAATTAGTTTGGTTGATAAATTTAAAATCGGTGTGCATTATCTTACACACAGAATCCGTCAATTCTGCTCCAGCAATAAGACCTCGACGAATATCTCCATCCGTAAGTGTACCTATAATCTCCTGTTCTGAATTTACCACAACAAGGGATTCACCATCATGCGTAATATCATTAATTGCAATCAGCGCATCCTTAATAGTCGAAGATTCAGTTATTATAAATTCCTTGTTCATACTCTATGATTATTATTTTATTAATATCAACCTATCTTATTCCTCTTTATCGCCTCAATTAACATAAAGTCATAAATATCATCAATATCAATTGACGTTTCTTTAGACATTACATATTTAACACGTTTGTCAAAGCCACCTAATCCTTTTTGCTTAAGAGCTTCAATATTAATGACATAGATGGCGCCATTGAACTCATAAAATGTAGGTAGAGACTGACGACCACCTGCATGCTTATTATATACAAGATCAACGAAGCCCTCATCATTATCGTTACATAACACAGCAGGAGCATGTGATTTCGTTACAGAGACTACCACATCAATATCATTTCTGTATAAAGTAATAGCCTCCTTTACTTGTTCTACAGTACGCAAAGGTGAAGTTGGCTGCAAAAGAAGTACCTTAGTAAACTTCTTGCCTTTTTCTTCATAAAACTTGATAGCATGCAAAAGAACGTCATTTGTTGACGCTGTATCGGAAGCCAGTTCTGCCGGGCGTACAAATGGCACATGTAAGCCATATTTTTCTACTACATCAATAATCTTTTGGTCGTCAGTTGACACACAAATATTATCGTCTATTGTGATGGCTCGCGCAACATCTATTGAATATGCGATTAGGGGCTTACCACAAAGATTCTTAATATTTTTACCAGGAAGGCCTTTACTGCCACCTCGAGCTGGTATAACTACTAAAATATCTTCCATATCTATAAGTCATAAAAAGTTTTCAAATTCAAACCTGCCAACTCAATATTTTTGAGTTCCTGATATATCAAGTTAGCTGTATCTGGTTTGGCATACGGATTTTCATAAGTCTTTGCTGCCTTTTGCATCTCTTCAGATAAACAAAGTTTAAGACCAGCTATTACCTCATCCTTTGAAGTACCACAATTAACAACACTCTTAGAGGCAAGTCTTCCCTTCTGTCTATCTCCAATATTTAAGGTTGGAATACCAAATGAAGGAACTTCAATGATTCCACTGGAGGAGTTGCCAACAGCAGCCTTTACAAACTGAAGGGTTGAAAGATAACGCTTTAACCCCAATGATGTATAAGCCTTTGCACTATTAGAATGCTTCTCCACATAATTCTCCACAGCCAAAGCTATAGCATCCCTTCCTGTATCAGAGTTTGGCATAGTGAAGATTACTTTCAGATCTTTGAACTGGTCTAAAGCATCCAAGAACTCACGAATGTCTTTAGCAGGATCACCACCAAGGGTAACAGGATGATAAGTAACAAGAATTGTTTGTGTATCTATCTTGAAATCCAAGGATGCTTCAAGTTCATCTTTCGTCATCAAAGGAACTGCCTTGATGTTTTCTACCCCTAAAGAACCTACATCAAAAACTCTAGATGGTTGTTCTCCCATCTGGATAACTCGATGGCGATATTCTTCACAAGAAGTAAAATGCAAAGACGACATCTTTGTCACTGAATGACGGATGGCATCATCGAATGCGCCTTCAGTAACTTCTCCACCATGAATATGAGCAATAGGAACACGATGAATCAACGCTACCTGAGCAGCAACAAGAATCTCATATCTATCACCTAAGAGTACGAGGATATCAGGTTTAAGCTCTGACAAGGCATCATTCATACCTTGCATCTCTTCTGCCATTGAGGAAATAATTCCATGGGCATCATCAGATGGTTTATGCATATAGACCTTTTTATCTATAGTGAATCCATCTTTCTCTATCTCTTTATAGGTTTCTCCATATTCAGGCATCAGGTGCATATTGGTGGCAATGACTTGAAGCCGTAAATTTTTATCCTCTTTGACTAATCTCATCAATCGACTCAACAAGCCATATTCTGCACGAGTGCCAGTTACAAAACAAATCTTTCTCATAATTGTATTTGTTCGTCTGGTTGATAATCTTTAATAGCTTTTGTACCTACAACTTCTTCCCAACGCATAGGTGTTATGCCAGTACCAGGACGCTTAACTGCTAAGTTATCATCGGATAATGTTTCACCATTTTTTATAAAGGTACTTGCCACAATACTCTTGCGAGCTACAGCTATATTGGCACGTTCTGAATCTGAAACCTGTTTTATACCGGTTCCCAAAGCCTGTTCTATATTACGGATAGCTTTTACCATAGCCTTTAGTTCTTGTGGCTCCAAAGAGGCTCTGTGATCAGGACCAACCATATTTCTATCAAGAGTGAAATGCTTTTCAATGACCTGTGCGCCAAGAGCTACAGCTGCAATAGGAACTTCTATTCCTTGGGTATGATCAGAATAACCTACTACTGTTCCAAAATCTTGTTTAATGGTAAGCATTGCCTTCAAGTTGACATCCTTCATAGGTGTAGGATATTGGGTATTACAATGCAAGATTGTAATTTGCTCTTTTGTCAAACCATTCTTCAACAATACTTCCATCGCATTCCTGATATCTTCTTCATCGCACATTCCGGTGGACATGATGACCGGCTCATGAAGAAGAGCAATTTTCTTGATGAATGGATAGTTAGTAATTTCACCAGAAGGAATTTTCCAAAGTCCCAAACCAAGAGAATGCAAGAAATCGATACTTTCCAAATCAAAAGCTGTTGACCAGAAACGTATACCTTTCTGGTGACAATAGGCAACAAGTTCTTGATGATCAGCATCAGACAGTTCTAATTTCTTGAGCATCTGATACTGAGAATCATCACCGTCACCAATATTTTTCTTCTGGTATTCTGCTTTCTTGGCATCTTTTGATACAAGTTTATCAGCCTTGAAGGTTTGAAACTTGATAATATCAACTCCTGCATCAACTGCTGCATCTATAAGTTGCTTGGCTATATCTAAGGAACCATTATGATTGACACCAGCTTCTGCAATTATTAATGTATGGTTGCTCATGCTATTTTGCTTTAATTTTAAGGATTGCAGGATTTCCTGCATAAATTCCCTTCACACGTATAGACTTACGGACTACAGAACCAGCTCCCACGATAATATCAGAAGCGATTTCGATACAGTTGGCACAAACGGATTGAGATCCGATAAAACAATTCTCTCCAATCTTACATTCACCATTCACCATAGTTCCTGTTGAAATGTGGCATTGATTACCCACTTCTGCATCATGTTCTATATTAACGAAAGTATTGATAATGCAATTATCACCTATCTTTGCACCAGCATTGACGAATGCATGATGCATAATAACAGTACCCTCGCCTAGTTCTGCATATTTACTAACATGAGCGGTAGAGGCAATGATTGTTGCCAATCTGCCTCCAGCCGCCTTCACCTTATTATATAGCTTGATTCTGAGGGTTGGATTTTTGATGAAGCCTACAGTTATAATGAAATCACACTCCTCTACATATTGAGGAATCTCATCATCGGTTCCTATTACCTTATGACCAGGTAGAACATCCTTGCCAACTTCATCAGGCATATCAAGGATTCCCTTGATTTCATAGCCTGTACTCTCTGCGACTTCTATCACAGATTTGCAATGACCACCGCCTCCGATTAGAATTAATGGACGTTTCATTGCATTTGTTTTTTTAAGAAGTCGGTAATTTTGGCAAGAGAGTCGCTATTTGTATCAAATAAGTACTTTATAATAAACTCTACCAGAGTACTTCTATCCTCTCTAAGTTCTGTCAATTCTTTTTCTATTTCTGCATAAAGTTTTTTACCATCTTTATCTTCAGCATTCAGCAATTTATAATCAGAAATTATATCATCAAGACTCTTATTGTGGAAAATATAATCATTAAGTTCTCGGAATAATTTATGATCCACATTATCAAAAAGCTTAGATTTCAGAAATTTCTCCAAACTTTCTATTGGAAGGAAATTCAAAGGAATATTATTGATAATATTTTTCTTATTTAGATAATTATTTGCTTTTTCTTTAACATCGCCATCTAAAACAATTGATACAGAAGCCTTTCTTCCCAACAAATTGAATCTTACAACATCATGAGCTAAATCAATAACGTTGGTATAACCGCCACAAGGCAAAACATGAACGAGTTTACTGTTTAGCAAATGATTATCTCGCAAGATTCTATCAACAATTGCTTTTGCTAAATCATCCTCTACCAAAATTACTTTATCATAGCCGCTGTGGTCATACAAGATTCTCGTTGCATAAGCAGGATAACATGGATTTATCGCTTCAATTGTATTATCTGCATGTCGCTCTATATAAAAGATATTTGATGGTTTTATACTACCAACAAGTTCTATTGAATGAGTTGAGAAATATATGGCATAATTATAATTAGTAGCCATATCCTCCAAAAATTGTATTAATCTCTTCAAAGACGATGGATGTAAGGCGAGTTCTATCTCATCTAAGAAAAGCACACATGGCTTTGCTAAATTAGCTCTATCACTATTTCTTATATACAATGAATTAAGGATACTTACCAAAAGATTCTCACCTGTAGACATATGGAATTGGCTGATACGTTTTCCATTTTTCTCATAAAAGAAAATACTACCTTTAAACTTATCATAATGATTAGAAACCATCCATAATTTCTCGTAATAATTAGCATCACCTTGTAATATTAAGCCTAAATTCTTACGAATGAAATCATTTGCAGCAATCAACTTTTCTTGCTTTATAGATTCTATACTGGATATTTTGTCATATGTCATATCTTTGAATCTATTTCCAAATATAAGACTACCCTCAAAGAATCCTTTAATATTCATTGCTGGTCCACTCGAACTTTTTTTCCAAGAACCTTTTTCTTGTTTCCAAACCCTTTCCGAATTCCCTAATCTGAAAGTTATAGAGGCATCATCATCCGTTTTGCCAAAATATTGTTTCATCGGCAGATTAAAAAAAACACTAGACGCACATGCTGCAATGGTACTCTTACCCGAACCATTTTGCCCCGTTATTGCATAAAGCCCTTTGTCTATTGGCAACTCTATTTTAAAGTTGTCAATACACTTAATCTTATGAATATTTATTTCCAACTTCATAATTATGTCATTTATCTACATACAAATCAGAAGGACGAACACTACTTGGAATATTCACCACTCTATCTGCAAACCAGATAGTGTTCTCCAAGCCATCGTTCTCACAATTCTCAAACATCGGCAAGCGATTCATCAACTCCCAGATTGGGCGAGTCATTACACCATTGTCATTAGTCTGGGTAAGGAAGTCAACCTGAGCCTCCTTATCTTTCAAGATAACAGCATTGAGCCAATAGTTAGAGACTGTATTTGGAGAATCTACGAAGAACTCGATATCTGGTACATTCTTGAAGTACTCCTCATATTCAGCAGCAACCTTACGCTTGCTTGCTACATACTTGTCAATGTTCTCCAACTGGGCGCATCCCATAGCTGCATTGATATTTGGCATACGATAGTTGTAACCTACATGGTCGTGACGGAACTCCCAACGATGTGGAATCTTCGCCTGTGTGGTGATATGCTTAGCGTATGCACCCAACTCCTCATCATTAAAGAGCATCATGCCGCCGCCACCAGTAGTGATGGTCTTGTTACCGTTGAAGCTAATTGCACCGATCTTGCCAAATGTACCAGTATGCTGTCCTTTGAATGTAGAACCAATACTCTCTGCCGCATCCTCTACAAGTTCGATATGCCACTCTTTACAGATAGCTGCAATCTCATCAATGCGGACAGGATGACCGAATGAGTGCATAGGAACACATGCCTTGACACGACGACCGGTATTCTTGTTATAGCAAGCCAAGTCGTCCTCTTCAAAAGCAAAATCCTTACTTTCTGGAAGTTCTCCCTTGCGAGCGTTCTTGCGAACCTCTGCATTCTTCTCAAGCCATGCCTTCAAAGAATCAGGAGAAAGACCCATTGTTGAACGATCCACATCGATGAATACCGCATGAGCTCCAATATAACTCAATGCATTGCAAGTTGCAATGAAAGTAAGAGCCTGGGTCAATACTTCATCATCTTGCTTTACACCTACGAGCAACAAGCTCATGTGAAGGGCATTGGTACCACTTACACATACCACAGCCTTCTTGGCACCTGTGTATTTTGCCATATCTTCCTCAAAGCGATCAACAAACTTACCTACGGATGAAACGAAGGTTGTATCGATACACTCGTTGAGGTATTTCTTTTCATTACCTGCAAAAACAGGAACAGCCAACGGAGTAAACTCCTGGTTGCCATAAACTGACTTGATAAAGTCTATCGTTTTCTTAAAATCTGCCATTTTATTGAAAATTACATTTTTTGATCCAAGTTCTTACCTTTTTCCTCATGCTCGAAGTTAGGTATAAACTTCTTGATTGATGTCACGATTTCAGCCTTGGTGAAGCCTGGCTCTGCAAAAATGCCCTCCAACTCATCAAAGAACTGGTTAATCTCCGGCATCGGACGACGAGTAGTCTCCTCAACTACACCAAGTGCAGAGAAACGAGTCATATTGATTTTCTCACCAGGAACATAGAATTCCTCGTAAGCTTTCTCGCCAGTAGTATCACTCTTGAAGTAAACAACAGGATAGTTATCACTCTCGTAATCCATATCTGCAGCATACTTCTTTGCCTCTGGATCATTCTTGCACTCCACCTTCTTGAAGCCTTCTGCCTTTACGAAGTCATCGCAGATAGATGAGAAGGTAAGCATCTGCTCTTCACCCAGCTTAGGGAAGAAGACCTCACCGCCATTACCAAGGATACAAGCCAACATACAAATCTGGCCAGACTCCTCAGGAGATACAAAATAGCGCTTCACATCAGATGGGGCTGCCAAAGGCTGCTTCTTCTGCAAACGATGAATCCATCCATCTGGCAAAGAACCATTAGAGAAAGCAACGTTAGCAAAACGAGCTGTTGTTACCTTGAAGTGCTCATTATAAGCCATCACCAGGTCTTCCATAATACGCTTGCTAGCTCCCATGATATTAACAGGATTAGCAGCTTTATCTGTAGAAACGCAGAAGAAATGCTTTGGTGGGAACACGCAAAGCAAATCCATCAGTTTCTTTGCCTTGATGTCATTATTCTCGATGAGTGCCTGAACACTATACTTATCTTTCTCTGAACGTACATGCTTATGGGCAGAGAAATTGGCTACAATGTCAAAGCCCTTCTCCTCACGGAAAATACGTTCGAAGATTGGGTCTGCAAAGTTGAGGGTGTAGCAACGGAACTCATCAGGTACATAAAGTCCTTCTGTGCTTCGCACATCACGAACCAATTCTGCCAATCCGTTCTCATTCAAGTCAACAACGACAACACTCTGTGGTTCAAAGCGAAGTACAGCCTTGATGAATGAAGAACCGATGGAACCGGCTCCACCAATTACACAAACTTTCTTGCCTTTGATTTCAGCAGAAAGTTTCTCCTTGTTTGCTTCGATATCCTGAGCAAACATACTCTTTTCACGATGGGTCACATACTGACCAATGAATTTACTGAGATTAAACATGATTTATATGTTTATATTTGTTGTCAAACTTTAGGATGTAGGCGGCACAACAAAAAATAGCTTATAAAAAAGCCTGTGATGCTTTGTCTACAAATAATATCTTGTGCGGTTTTCATTTCAGCTCCAAAGATTTCATAAAATGAGAACAAAATAATAATTATTTTGTTCCATTCAATTGAATTATACACTTCTCAAGAGAATCCACCCAATAAGGAACCTTTACACCAAAGGTCTCCTTGATGGTTCGCTTATCCAATACGGAATAAGCAGGACGGGTTACAGGAGAAGGATACTCCGAGCTATAACATGGCTGGATATCGCATTCCGTATGACCAGCGATTCGTGCAATCATCTGGGTGAAATCATACCAGGAGCAGACACCCTCATTTGAGAAATGATATACTCCAACATATTCATCCTTGCTCTGGGCAGCCTTTACCTTATCCAAAATAGTGATGATGGCATTCGCCAGATCGAGCGCGTAAGTAGGAGTACCGCACTGGTCGAAGACTACTTTCAACTGAGGCTTGGTTGCCGTCAGGTTGAGCATCGTCTTGCAGAAGTTCTTGCCAAACTCAGAATACAGCCAGGCCGTACGGATAATCACGTAATCACAGCCTGTAGCCATAATCTTCTGCTCACCATGAAGCTTCGTTGTACCATATACACCAGTAGGAGTTCCCTTCTGGTCAGGATTACATGGCACATTATAAGGTTCCTTACCAAAGACATAATCAGTAGAGATCTGGATGAGCAGGCCATCAACCTCCTTCATCGCCTTAGCCAGATTCTCAGGAGCATCCGCATTGAGTTTTTCTGCCAATGCAGCCAGTTTCTCATCAGTCTCGCAAGCATCCACATTGGTCCATGCCGCACAGTTCACAATGGCTTTCACATCATTCTCCTTCACCATCTTGCGGATGGCATTCATATCGGTAATATCAAGGTAAGTAGTTTCCAACCCTTCTACCTGATTGACATCGGTAAAGATATAATGATCTGTTGTATTTTGGCTAACGATACGTATCTCGTTACCGAGCTGCCCATTAGCACCAGTTACCAGTATGTTCATATTTTGCTTAAAGGGAGATAGATGAGTTTGAGAACAAGGCGAAAAGTAGCTCATAAAAAAATGCTCTTATTCTCTCCCTCACCTATCTTATATTTTAATATTCTAAATTCTTCTTTAATGTACCATCTGCTTCATCGAGTATTGAAAGCAGATACTTGCCATAGTCATTCTTCAACATTGGCTGAGCATTCTCTCTCAACTGTTCTACGGTAATCCAACCTTGGCGGTATGCAATTCCTTCCAGACAACCCACCTTCAAGCCCTGTCGCTTCTCCAAAACTTCGATAAAGGTAGATGCCTCTGAAAGGGAATCATGAGTTCCGGTATCAAGCCAGGCAAATCCTCTTGCCATAGTCTGCACCTTCAGCTCCTTATCTTTCAGGAACTCCTGGTTGACTGTTGTGATTTCCAATTCACCACGTGCAGATGGTTTGATATGCTTAGCTATTTCAACAACCTTGTTAGGATAGAAGTATAAACCTACCACAGCATAGTTGCTCTTTGGATGCTCAGGCTTCTCCTCAATGCTTAAGCAATTGCCTTGCTCATCAAACTCAGCAACTCCATATCGCTCTGGATCACTTACACGATAACCGAAGACGGTTGCCTTGTTATTCTGTTCAGCATCTACAACTGCTTGATGCAGCATCTGATTTAATCCTGCACCATAGAAGATATTATCGCCTAATACGAGGCAAGCTGAATCATTACCAATGAACTTCTCACCGATAATGAAGGCTTGGGCTAAGCCATCTGGTGATGGCTGCTCAGCGTACTCGAACTTGACTCCGAACTGGCTTCCATCGCCTAAAAGTCGTTTAAAACCTGGCAGGTCAAATGGTGTTGAAATAATGAGTATCTCACGGATACCTGCCAACATCAAAACCGAAATAGGATAATATATCATCGGTTTATCAAAGATTGGAATCAGCTGCTTACTGATACCTTTTGTGATGGGGTACAAGCGTGTACCGCTACCACCTGCTAATACTATACCCTTCATTTCCTTTAATGTTTAGTGAGTAGTGTTTATATTTATTTGTATAAATCCACATTGACATCAAAAGGACTATCAAAATCCTTCAACATAGCATGCTTCGTATCTTTCTCGGAGAGATTGGCATGTTCTGTTGGAATCTTCCAATCAATACCGAGAGATTCGTCCAAAATAGAGATACCTCCATCAGCCTCTGGGTGATAGAAGTTATCACACTTGTATTGGAAGACGGCTGTTTCAGAGAGAACTGCGAAGCCATGGGCAAAGCCCTTAGGGATGAAGAACTGAACATGATTGTCTTCTGTCAGTTCTACAGCCACATGCTTGCCATAGGTTGGTGAGCCTTTGCGAATATCTACTGCTACATCAAGTACTCTACCCTTTACGCAGCGTACCAACTTGCTCTGGGTATATGGAGGGCGCTGGAAGTGCAGGCCTCGCATCACGCCATAGCTGCTCATTGACTCATTGTCTTGGCAGAAGTGAACACTGTGTCCCAGGATTGGGGCAACCTTCTCATCAAACTCTCGCTCGCTGAAGCTCTCGAAGAAGTAGCCACGAGCGTCGCGGAAGAGGCGTGGCTCTATAATGAGAACGCCATCAATATCTGTTTCAATAATATTCATTTATTTGACGATCTAGTCTCTTCTAAAAATATCTCTAGTATATACCTTCTCCTTCACATCATCCAAACAAGTATCATAGCGGTTGGCGATAATCGCATGGCTCTGCGTCTTGAATGCATCCATATCATTTACCACCTTGCTACCAAAGAAGGTTGTACCATCTTCTAGGGTTGGCTCATAGATAATGACCTCTGCGCCCTTTGCCTTGATACGCTTCATAATGCCCTGGATGGCTGACTGGCGGAAGTTGTCGCTATTTGACTTCATGGTCAGGCGATAGACACCAATCACACAGCTGTGCTCCTTGCTGGCATCATAGCTGTTGGCATCGGCATAGCTGTAATAGCCTGCCTTCTGGAGTACGGCATCAGCAATATAGTCCTTACGGGTACGATTGCTCTCTACGATTGCCTCAATCAGGTTCTCCGGAACATCGGCATAGTTTGCCAAGAGCTGCTTGGTATCCTTTGGCAGACAATAACCACCATAGCCGAAGCTTGGGTTATTGTAATGGGTGCCGATTCGTGGGTCAAGACCTACGCCATCGATGATAGCCTTGGTATCGAGTCCCTTTACCTCTGCGTATGTATCCAACTCATTGAAATAGCTTACTCGAAGTGCCAGATAGGTATTGGCGAAGAGCTTGACTGCCTCTGCTTCCTTCATGCCCATGAAGAGGGTATCAATGTTCTCCTTGATGGCACCTTCCTGGAGCAGAGCAGCAAATGTCTTGGCTGCTTCCTTCAACATCTCGACATTGGTTACTGACTTGATAGCCTCGTTCTCCTCAGCAAACTCAGGGCGTTCGATAATCTTTGGATAGCCTACGATGATACGGCTTGGGTAAAGGTTGTCATAGAGTGCCTTGCTCTCACGAAGGAACTCTGGAGAGAAGAGAAGGTTGAACTTCTTTACGCCCTTCTTGGCATACTTCAAGTAGAGGTTGCGGGTGTAACCTACTGGGATGGTACTCTTAATGACCATCACTGCATCTGGATTTACCTCCAGAACCAGGTCAATGACTTCTTCTACATGGGTTGTATCGAAGTAGTTCTTCACTGGGTCGTAGTTGGTTGGTGCTGCAATCACTACGAAGTCTGCATCCTTATAGGCTGATTTGCCGTCAAGAGTTGCCACGAGGTTCAATGGCTTTTCAGCCAAATACTTTTCGATGTAATCGTCCTGGATTGGAGAAATCTTATTGTTGAGTTTCTCCACCTTCTCAGGGATTACATCTACTGCTGTTACATGATGGTGCTGAGATAATAGCGTTGCTATACTCAGACCTACGTAGCCGGTGCCGGCTACTGCTACTTTTAAATCTTTAAAATCATTCATAGTGATATTGTGTTTTTATATTCTTTTTTTTCTAAAATCATCCTTCAATAGTCTTTAAGACCCTTTCGGTTCCCCTTAGGGGACAGAAACCTCAGGAACGAGAGGATGTAACCGCCCTTAGTACTATATTTGCCCCACCTGTTCCTCCCCAGCGGGAGGGTCCTTACCCTATACCCAAGCCCTAAATCCCTACCATAGGGATTAGGGATGTAACCGCCCTCCGGTGCTCGGAACCGCTACGCTATAAGGTTGGCGGACCATCAAAGGTCTGCGCCATATTGTGCGGGATGGGACCGCCTGGGGTTATAGCCCCTCATAGTGATGCATCCTTATCTGCTTATACATCTCCTCTAAACAATCAGCGATACAACTTGCATCATCCAGTTGATTACAAAGATATGTTGCTTGAGGCTCAGGATTGCTATTACGAATCATTGTTTTCAAAGCCTCAACGATAATTTTCTTTTGAGAAGAGTCTTTAATATTTATATTGTAAGTCATTATACATTGAAATTATTGATAACATATGATATTTGCCTCTAATCACTGGTGTTTGAGATGATAATCGAAAATACAATTATGTCTCTTATCAACAAGATTCTCAATCGTCAAATTCTCCAAAAGATTATACTTTATAAGTAAATCTCTTAATTTTGGAAAAGAAAAACTATTATAGAAAACCATTAACAATTCTCTTGTAGACATCTGGGCTTGAACAAATTGGACTAATTCGAAATATCTTTTGGATATTTGCTGCTTTACAACATTACTCTCTACATCATTTAATTCCTCTTCTTCTGACTTACTCACAAAACGTAATATTCTGTATAAATGCCTAAAATAGTTACCACATTCTTCATGAACATTGAAAAAACGTCGATAAACAAATTCAATTTTCTGTTCTACATTCAAATGTTTGTAAGCTTCAAACTCTTCATTAGTAATTTTATACTTATCGTTCAGAAAACAGAACTTAGATTGTGTCTTTATTGTTTCAAAACTAAACCGATATAGATTACCGTTAGAATCCTCAAAATAATTTTCTGAATGAGCATCGCAATAAGCAAGTTGATCATCAATTTCTTCAGGATCATATGCGTGGCAATAATGTCCATATTCCATTGAATCAAACAGATTCTTTAGAACGAAGCTACCCATTCTAAAAAATTCCTGTCCCTTTATCGGTATTTTTTGTATCTTTGTTGGTTTTTTCATATCAACACCTTCATAGTTTGTAAACAAAGAGTTTTTTATATCTCTTTGTTCTTTCAATAATTCAAAAAATGTTGTCTTAAATTGCTCTTGCCGTTGTAAGTCAACTTGCTTTGCATTAAACTTCAATTGTTCAATTAAAGTATATGCAAGTAGAACGATACTTACTATGCCAACTATAGGCGCAGTAGTGCCACCTATAGTGTCTCCAATTTGACCAGTATCCACAAAAGACAACTCTTCACAAAAAGGTCTCGTTAAAAGATATGGTGCGAGCAATATCGCTACAAGACATAAGCATACGCCAATAATTATCTTTCCTTTTGAATATTTCATCTGTATATAAATAAGGTCTTATTAATGTAGAATATCATTTGTTATTACATTAAAAAGGAAGATCTTCCGCACCAGTAACAATTGTAGTATTCATAATAATCTTAGGAATGCTGTAATGTGAAAAATGTTCATTCAATCTAGATAGCACTTCGGTTTTCATTAACACATCATTCTCGTTTGTATGTGATTGTATGTACTTCCAAAAATCAACATCTGTATTTGGTATCTGTTCTATCAGCTTCAGCCATTTCCAAGCATCTTCATTACTATTTGACGACAACAGTAATCCTGTCAAACAGGACAAATACTTATTTCGGGTATTCGGGTTTTCACAAAGTATTGTAAAAATATCCTTAGCCAAATCAACAGGATGCATTCCTTTTATCTTTACTCCTTGATATTCACCAAGAAAGCCATAAGGGTCATGGTCTAAGATCAGTGGTAATACTGTTATGCTTCTTCCTAACGCTATGCCTACTTCTTGGTCACACCAATTACTCTCATGAAAGCCATTGTAAAGCATAGCTGACATACAATCCATAGAGTTCAAAGCTCGTTGTATTTCTTTTTGCCACTCACGGGTAGGATTAATATCCTCATGTGCAACAAAGGACGTAATGCCATATTCTTCCAATGCATTTTTCAAATTACTTGCCTGTTGTTTTTTGGAGGTGATATGACTGATGAACATTCGGAAATATCCATTACGCCAACCTTGATAGGCACCAGACTCAAATAATGTTGCTTGAACATTGGAATTTGGACGAATTAATACACTATTCGGCATTCGCCCTCCCTTGGTAGCCTCATGAAAAGCGGAAAGTATGATATTCTCAACTTCATTTATAGATTTGTATTTATGAAGTGTGACATATTTGTCAGTCTGTACATCTATGATTATCAAATCATAGTCATTTCCATAGCCGTCATAATCCTCTTCATAAGCCATATTACTTATTTGCAGGATTTCACTCTCTCGCTTATAACCTTGACTTAAAAGCAAGTCCTTGACGGTCGGTGCTATATGTGATAAATATTCTTTTGTATTCATTTTTATGCAGTATTTTATTGTAAATATTCCTCCGCATGTTTAAGAGACAATGCTGGTAAACCCTCTTTTGCCAATGCATTGACAACTTCATCTTTTCTTTTTCTAAGAAAACTATGTAATACATTTTTATTTTCAGTCATCCTTATATTATGGAATACAAGTTTATCTATAGCATGAAGGACGGACCTGTCTGACAGACCTTTTTGCATCATTAAAATCTGCATCTTTGAGTTCAATCCTTTTTCCACCAGATATGCCCAATCAGTAATAGTCTCATTCTGAATATTGAAACGAATGCTTATGTAACGCAGAATAGACTTGGATGTTAACAAGAAATCTTGTCGTAACCATTCCACTAGTTCTACTACATCATCTATAGGAAGTCTCATTTTATCGGCTATTTCAACATAACGTAACCCTTTCATCCAACAAGACATTAACGTCTTAACTTTTTTCTTATCATCTATTTGCATCAAGAGAGAGGTTAAAGATATTATCTTCTCTATCCACTCATCCGAACTTAAATCTTCAGTTGATAAAGCTGAAAGTCCACAATCATCCAATATAACGTCATACAGAGTTGTTTGCACAACAGGAGCAATCTGAGTCTCTTTGTACATTTGGATGTTGTCATTTGATACCCCATGCAGATAGTTGTTTCGTACAGAAAATATTCTACCGATCAGCTTTCTATGGTTATCATTCCCTAAATGATACGAAAGGGATGATTTTGAAACTTCCTCAGGAACGTCTTCTTTTGTCGTAAAATCATCAGTACTCAACATCAGCATTTTATCAATACTCTCCGTCAATCCGTTCTCAGACAACATATTGTTAATCTCTTCATCTGTAAGTTGGCGATGCAGTATTCTTTCGACTTTCAATATCTCAAAAGCAATATCGTTGAGCATACCTTTGGCATACTTTAAGTTTTCACCTTTTGCAGTCTCTTTTACGTAATTCCATTTTTCACCAATACAAATAACAAAGCCATAAGTCTCGCGCCCCGCACGTCCTACACGCCCTATGACATTCATCAAGACTTCTCGATCCATAAATTGTCCACGCTTATTTATGTCAGGATGCCTTATATCTCCCAAAACCAAAGTTTTGATAGGAAAGTTGACACCCTCTGCCAAAGTACTATTGCAAATTATCATGCGCAAAGCACCTTGTTCGAAGCCCATTTCAACAATTTCACGCATTTCTTGTGGCAAAGATCCTGTATGAACAGCAAAACCTTCTCTTAAGAAGTTAGTTTCATAAAAATCGGTTCCAAAATTAAATTCTGTAAATTCACACAGTATATCCAACAAGTTGCGTTGCCGAGTATTGAGAAAACTCCGTGGAGAAGCAAGTTTGTTTTTTTGTATGATGGCAGCTATACATTCTCCATATTTACGGCAGCTTGCATAGCCTGTTTTGAAAGAAGAATAGAGCATTACAGAACCTGCATCTAACGCCTTCATTGCCATGAGGCAAGCTATGTTCCTTTGAGTTTTAAGTTGAAACCCCTTACATTCGGCTTTGGTAACAAATGAAGCAAAATCAAATATCGCAGGTTTCTCCACATTTTCAAAAACTTGGAGGTTTATACTTTTTCCTTCTGTATTTGCAACACCATAACGAATTTTACATGGACGGTAATTACTTTCACCAATCTCATCTATATTGCCACCAAGCCATGTATTGATGTCTCCTATATTTGGAATAATGGCAGAGATAAACAGAAAACGGATATGTTCCTGCTTACGGAGCCGAGAGAGTAGCATCTCATAGTTCAAGCCTCTTCCGACACTTTCGATAAGCTGTCCTTCATCACAAATAACCAAAGTGAATAGTCGGAGAATGTCATCTATGGAGCCTTCAAGACTCATAAATGTCTCTGGGGTAGTGATAAACAAGTCTGCTTCTGCTAGAATCGCTTCAGTACCAGTTATGCTACTTCCTCCATAAAGGCTACGATATGTGAAGTTAAGTTGTTTTGATATGCTTTTGTACTTCTCCTTTAACTCATGCCCCAATGAACGAAGAGGGGCAAGATATAGTATCTTGGCATTCGGCGTTTTTTGAAGTTCCTGATAAATGAGTAATTCCGTAATATAAGATTTTCCTGCACTAGTTGGCATTCGTAGCGAGAATGACCGATTATAACTAAGCAGTCCTTTATTCAATGCTTCACGCTGAGATGGCAAAAAAGAGAAGATGTGCTTACGGAATGTATATTTTAAATAATGATTCCATGAGACAGTATTGTCAAATGTATATAAATCCCTTCTTATGTTGTCTTTTTGAAATTTATTCAATACATGTAATAATAACTGTGAATCGAAGAAATCATCTGCATTGTCATAGGTCATCTGCTCTGCACGTTCTTCCAAAAGCGCCTTAAACTTCGACAGTTCAGCATTGTCGCCTCTGGTTAGCCAAGCTTTTACACCATGGTTTTCAATTTCATTATCACTACATTCTCCTCCCGATATGATATAAAATATCATTTGGGCAGCATCTGTTCGCAAATTTTCCAAACGGCATTCACGAATATACATAGCTGCAACAGCCTCATAATTACACAAGTAATAAATGACTGCAACATATAGGGCATTATCATTGCGATTGACTCCTGCAAAATCAGACTTTCCCCATCGTTCATTGAATATTTCCAATCCATGAACAAGATTCAAAAGTTCTCTTTTCTGTCTATCCTCGTCATATCTTTCAGAATATTCTCCATTCAAGATATTGAACATTCGGGTAAGCATATTGACATAGAAGTCGGCATAACGATCCATGAATTCATACTCAAAAGGCAAGTCTTGTGCTCTCCGGTATGAAGAACGCATATCAGCTTCAACAGTATCAATAATCCATTTTTTTAATTTTGAGTTCATAATTCTATGCCTTATGAATTGGGAATTGCTTGATAGACACGTTCATATTTTGACTTCAAATTGTCCATAGGAATGACAAATACTGCCATAGAATGGTGGCTCATGGTATGTGCATTATTAAAAGACTCAATTTCCTCTATCAAGGTGGAATCAAGATTTCCTATATGATACACATCCATATATGATGAATCAACAATAGCCATAGCATTATGCTGAGTTTGATAAGGATAGGCTACTGCATCTTCAAAACGCTTCACTTTCTTCGCCATATCAAACTGCTTATCTCGCTTATACCTTTGGAGCAGAAAAGAAAGTGTTTTGCCCTCTCTGGAAATACTATCCTTCAATGCTCCTACTATAGCATTATTAATGGAACTTTCTCTTTTACCTGGTCGTGTAGCTCTTGATTTCACTTCAACAGTCATGACTTTATCAGTGTCCTTAGGATGTTCCTCGTCAGGGCAAGACAGCAACATGATGTCAGCAAAATGAACTGCACGATTTTTTTCTTCTTTCCATCTCCATCTGAGTGGAGCAACATTATATTCTGGATAAAGCGCATGGAAAAGCATGAAAGTCAATATCTCAGCAAACTCCCCCGACTGAATTATGGCATCAGTAGGAAGAACCTCTCTGATTTCTGTAAATCACCGTTAGAACGTAACTACTGATTTTCAGTAGTTAGCACATCCAACA
>OGLR01000247.1_pt1 | contig 30051 bp, 26 predicted proteins | sample 1572931 | NCBI WGS metagenome assembly OGLR01 (sample SAMEA2581997, study PRJEB24529) | metagenome | biome: Human gut stool | place: China | collected 2011 | reverse complement strand
AAAAGACTATTCGAAACTCACATTCTGGAAACACCAGATTCAGCGTATGCCATATCTCTTCCAGACAGAGGGAAAATACAAGGGCGCGCCAAAACGTACGACGGCGGGCGGTGTGTGGCTCGACGGTTTCTCCGACCACCTTCCAGTTTGTGTATATCTCGTAAAAGAACAGAAATGAACCCTGTAGAGGAACATCCCTTTACGCCATTCCTTCCGGAAAACGCGCGCCTGCTGATGCTCGGAACGTTTCCGCCGTCGCCCAAACGGTGGTGCATGGAGTTTTATTATCCTAATTTCACCAACGACATGTGGCGCATCTTCGGTCTGTGTTTTTTTGGTGACAAGGAGCATTTTGTGAGGAAAGCCGAAAAGACATACGACCTGCCTGCAATTACAAGTTTCCTGAACGAAACAGGTGTGGCTCTGTTCGACACCGCACGAAAGGTGGTGAGAACCAAAAACACGGCTTCCGACAAAGATCTCATGATAGTGGAGCAGGCCGATTTCGACTCCATGCTCCGGCAGCTTCCGCTGTGCCGTGCCGTGGCTACAGCCGGTCAGCTTGCCACAACTGTTTTCTGCAGTCATTTCGGCATCAGTGAGCCTAAGGTCGGAGGTTTTACTGAGTTCAATTTCGGCACACGCACCGTGCGGCTGTACCGAATGCCAAGCAGCTCCCGGGCATACCCTATGAAGGTTGAGGCGAAGGCCGTGGAATATCAGAAAATGTTTGAATATCTTTTTAAATAACTAATGTTTATCTATACAATTTCTAATTCCTCTATATTCTCTATTTCCTCCTAACTGAAAAATATCAAAACCATGGACAAAAAAATAACAATTATCGGCATAGCTGGCGGAACAGGCTCGGGAAAGACAACCGTCGTCAGGAAAATTGTCGAGGCTCTGCCGCCGCATTTTGTGGCTGTAGTGCCACTCGACTCGTATTATAACGACACCACGGGCATGACCGACGAGGAGCGGCATGCCATAAATTTCGACCATCCCGACGCATTCGACTGGAAATTGCTGCACCGCCAAATCAACGACCTCCGTGAGGGCAGGGCCATCGAGCAGCCCACCTACTCGTATCTGCAGTGCAACCGCCTGCCCGAGACAATTCATGTGGAGCCGAAACCGGTGATAATCATTGAGGGTATTATGACCCTTCTCAATAAAAAACTGCGTGAGCTTATGGATCTCAAAATTTTTGTCGACTGTGACTCTGACGAGCGCCTGATACGCAATATTCAGCGCGACACCATAGACCGCGGGCGCACCGTGAGCATGGTTGTCGACCGCTATCTCGCTGTGCTTAAACCTATGCACGAGCAGTTCATAGAGCCTACAAAGCGGTATGCCGACCTCATAATTCCGCAGGGTGGCGACAATGCCAAAGGCATCGGAATTTTGTGTAAATACATTGAGGGTATAATTCCTAAAAATGAAAAGCCTGATTTTAGTTTGAAATCATAATAAAAAACGCAAGCGGTTTCAAGTGCCAACGCAACCGCTTGCATTGGCACTTGAAACCGCTTGCATTTGCCTTTGAGCCTGTATTGCATTAAAAATGCCGTTTTCTGGGCTTTTTAGATTTTTTGTTAAAAACAAATTGATATTGATATGAACATTGGAGACAAACTTCCCGAAATTCTCGGGCTTGACCAAAATGGTCAGGAGATTACGCTGGCATCGCTGGCAGGCAGAAAATTTGTTTTATATGCTTATCCAAAGGACAACACCTCGGGCTGCACTGCCGAGGCTTGCTCGCTGCGCGACCACTACGGCGAGCTGCAGGAGATGGGCTACGAGGTAATCGGAATAAGTAAGGACTCGGCTGCGAGCCATCAGAAATTCATCGGGAAACACGAGCTGCCATTCACGCTCATAGCCGACACCGGGACTACACTCCTTCAGCAGCTTGGAGCATGGGGCGAGAAGACAATGTGCGGACGTAAGTATATGGGCATACTCCGCACCACGTATCTTGTAAACGAGCAGGGCGTTGTGGAGAAAATTTTCACTCCGAAAGAAGTGAAGACAAAAGTGCATGCCGAGCAGATACTCGAGTATTTAGGAAAATAGAGATCTGCGGAAAATCATTTGCGGTAAGGGAGGGTGTGTCAAAAAACTTCATTCTGACACACCCTCTTTTCTGTCACCGGTATCCTCAATTCCTGCGTTAGAATTTTCCTCGGCAATTTTTGCAAAAGCCTTCCTCACTTTATAAATCTTTAGGGCGTTGACGCACTCAATGGCTCCATAGACCATCAGACACCAGCCTATGACGAACAATGGGGCAGAGGCGATGGCCGACGGGCGCACAACGGCTATGATACCAACCAGCAGCACCACCGACGGCATTATCCACCACATAAGTCCGATGCGGGCATAGCGTGAGGCGGCGGCAAGGGTGAAGAACTGATTGAGCGCGCCCACTATGAGAATTGCCGCCAGCACATACATCAGGCCTGTAATGAACGATGCCGGCATCATTGCGAGAGCTATACCGAGAATCAGACTGCCTATGCCGGCAAGTGGAAACGACGGCTTAAAGCCTGAAATCTGACGGCCGTTGGCGTCGAATATCTGCGGGGTGTCGGCATGTCTTTTCTGGCTGAGCCAGATGAGGCACGAGATAAGTCCCGAAATGAAAAACAGCACACCCATGAAGATTGTTATCCAAGTCACGGTCTGTTCTCTGTATTTTACGAGCAATGCTCCAACTATTATAGAGCATACGGCTCTGAAAAATGAACCTTGAAGTACTTTCATAATTCTTCTGATTAGTTATAGGATTTCTTTCTGCAAAAATAGCAACTAAATTGTAAAATAGCAATTTTTTTTAGTACTTTTGTGCTCTCTAACAGCAAAAAGTTTTTTTATGACAGAGTTGTATTTGGTCAGACATGGCGAGACTGTAGACAATGTAAATCAGATTTTGCAGGGGCAAACCCACGGTGAGCTTAACGATGAAGGCAGGCGGCAGGCGCGGCTGGTTGCCGAAAAAATGGCTTCTGTGGATATTGACGTTTTCATGTCGAGCGACCTTAGAAGAGCTGAGGAGACTTGCAGAATAATAGCCCGTCCGCATGGTAAGCAGGTGATAACCACGCCGTTGCTCCGTGAGCGTGATTGGGGTAGTTTTACAGGCTTGTTTATACCTGACCTGAAAGATAAAGTGTGGCCAGCGGATATTGAGACTATAGGAGAGATGAAAGAGCGGGCCAGGCAGTTTCTTGTGTTGGTGCGGAAAAAATATCCCGGGCAGAAAGTGCTTGCCGTAGGTCACGGCATTATAAACAAGGCCATACAGAGCGTGTATACAGGAAAACCGATGAACGAGATACAAAAGATGGCGAATGCCGATGTTGTGGTCATCAAACTGGGAGGGCAGGTTTCCAACCTGCCATAATATCCCTGTTGTTTTTTAGGCAGGTTGGAAGCTTGCCCTCCCGGTTGTTTGTTCTCGCCAGTTTGCCGTATGGTTTTCTTTCTATGTTTTTTGTTTAGTTTCCACAAACAAGTCTGGCTGCTTGTCTTTTTGCGTCGTCGAATGTAAACTGCTGGCTTATGGTATATACATTCTGCGGGTCAACGATGCGTGGAGCCATCAGTTTGAGAACATTCATTTTCTCATTGTCGAAACTGAATATTTTCAGTATCTGCGCACATTGGGCGCATAGATAATAGCACCCGAGGCTTGCCACTTCGATAAGGTTTTTCTTGTCATTGTCGAAACTTGCGTTTCTCACCTTGTTGTATAGAATTGAGAATGCTTCGTCTGACATACAATGAGGCTCATTTGGATAAGGCATTGGCTCCATGCCTGGGACTGTATATGGATGATGGCGTGGAACGGCAGTCTCTGGTTTGCTCGGGTCGTAAGTCTGCTCCTCGTATCTGACGACTCTGCCTGTTGTGTCGAATATCACGTATGTTCTGATATTGTCACCTCCCACAAGGGGACCTCTCCATCCCTCGTACATCCATTTGTCTCCAAACTCATTGAAACTGGAGGCTTTTGGCTTTCCCAAGATTGCTGTTACCTGCTCTTTGGTCATACCACGCTCTATGGACCGCCTGCTTTTGGCAGTTGCTGATAAGCAACATGTCAACATGAAAAAGCAGGCGAAAAGATATGTCGTCAATCTGTTCCTGTTCATAATTTGTTTTTTCAATATGGTTATATTCGCAAGTAAAGAATATTTGGAAAACTGTAGGGCCGCTATGTATAGCGGCCGTAATCAGAAAATATAATTTGTTTTACAGTTCAAGTTGAGCATGTGCTTAATTATCTTCTGCCTCCAAAATGTCCCCCGTTGTGAGAAGAGCTGCCTCCTCCGAATGAGCGTGTGCTTGAAGAGCTGCTGCCACCTCCGAATGAGCGTGAGCCGGAGTTTCTGCTGCCGCCTCCGAATGAGCGAGAGCTTGATGAGCTTTTGCTGCCTCCGAACGAGCGTGAGCCAAAAGAGCTTTGCCCACTTCCGAATGAGCGTGAGCTTGATGAGTTTTTGCTGCCTCCGAATGAGCGTGAGCCAGAAGAGCTGTTGCCTCCGCTGAATGAGCGTTGGGTTGGGTTGCTTTTTTCGACATTTGGAGCGATGGTGTTTTTCCCGTTTGTAGAAACGCTACGGCTGCCGTTGAATTTGCTGTCAGACAGTCTGCTGCTCGGACGGGTTACAGTAGTGCGTGTGCTGCTCTGTCTGTTCCCGTTTCCGAATGTACGGTTTCCTGATTGTGGTCTGCCGTTGTTGTTGTTATGATTGTTATTCGAATTCCCCGGCTGTCCGTGCTGACGGGTACCGTTTCCGAACCTTGCGGGCTGGTCGCCATGATAGCCCCGTCCGAAGTCACCACGGTCGAAACCGTCTCTCATGCCGACTCTTTTATGTCCGTTGGGGTGTGGCCCGCCGTATGTCCTGCCGTGATACCATGAGCGTCCGCCATTTGTCCGCCAGCTGTGTCCGCCACGATAAACGGCGTAGAAGTGAGGCCGTCCGAAATAGAAGTATGTGCGGTGTGGGTATCGGGCGTAAATGCCGAAGTGCCAGCAGCCTGCCTGCCAATATAATGGACGGTAGAAATAAGAGGCTGCGCAATATGTGCGATATTGCCAGTCGAGGAGTATGTAGCTGAGGTCAAGATTGCGCTGGCGCCAGTATGTGCCGTACAGGTCGTTGTAGTCGTTGATACTCATCAGATAGTCGAGGTTAATCTCGTAGGCTGCCTCATACTGGTCGTCGGTGAGGTTGAGCTCGTAAGCCATTTTGTCTGTGAGGAACAGGGCGCGCTCGCGTGCCTGCTCGTAACTCATAGCCGACGCTGAGAGAGTGAGCGTTACCAATGCTGCCAAGGTTGCTAATAACTTTTTCATATCTTCAGTTTTTTAGTTGTTTATATATTGTTTTCGTGTGTCGGAGATTTCTGCAACAGCGTGCGTTTTCTTCTTCACATTGCAAAAGTAGTTATAAGTTTCTGAATAAAAAAAGGATTTTCCCTAAACCGCAGGGGGAATTTCCCTATACGTTGTTTTTGGAGCAGTAGAGTTCTCATCCTAATTGCACCAATAAAATATTTGCTTTCAGGTAAAGACATAATTCCGTTGGAACCATAATCAAGTATCATGTTTGAGATAAAAAATATTAAAAAGATATTTTATATTTTGTTCTGCGCTCATTTATTCGTATTTTTGTAGAAAATTTAGCCGCACTCTGGAATTAGGAAAATCTTTCTTTCAACTCGTTTGTAAGATTTTTGTAGCAAAGTTATTCAGAACAGCATAATTCAAAAAAGCATGTATCAGGACATAATCGTTTTTGAGCAAATATGCAGCAAAATAAAGAAACCATAACAGGTGACCTGCGGAAAACAACTTTTCTGTATATCATCGCAGGCTGTAATGGGGCTGGTAAAACCACAGCCTCAATGGTTGTGCTTCCGGAAATTTTAAATTGCAGGGAATTTGTTAATGCTGATGAAATAGCAAGAGGATTGTCACCTTTTAACCCTGAAGAAATGGCGATTGAAGCAGGTAAGTTAATGTTGCAGCGTGTGGACAACTTGCTTTCAAGAAGAGAAACTTTTGCAATAGAGACAACATTGTCAACCCGAAGTTATAGAAATCTTGTATTGCAGGCTAAAAAACTGGGTTATATGGTTATTTTGCTTTTCTTTTGGCTTCCATCTCCAGAAATGGCAGAGATACGTGTAGCTCAGAGGGTAGCATCAGGTGGGCACAATATTTCCAAAGATGTGATTCATCGGAGATATTGGCATGGATTACAAAATCTTTTCAATATATTCATTCCAATAGTTGATAAATGGTCTCTATATGATAATAGTGACTCTATGTTGCCTATTGTTGATAGAAATAAAATTATAGACCAGCAAAAACTTATTAAAATTAAAGAACTATGTCAGAACAAGAAACTATAATTCTATTTGAAAAAATCGGAGAGGGTATTTGGGAGGCCCAGCGTCGGCTGTTTGAACGCAAGGCAAAACTTGGCGAGACAGTGATAAGTGCTGATGCGCAAGGGCATCCTTGCGAGATTTCGGCGGAGGAGGCCCTTCGCAGATTAAATCGTATTTCAAAGAATAACTGACGAAAGCCAAGTGCTAATATTGAATTAAGATGGATTTTTTTGTTCTAAGTATTAGTGTTAATACTTCTTTCCATGATTGCAATAAAAAGTTTAATGGGCCTTATATGTACATAGATTTATGAGACGTAGATTTCTTTTATTTGTGGTTTTTGCTGCGGCACTTTCCGCCAGGGCGCAATACGGATGGCAGAACGAGGCGGATACCGGCAAACTTGATTTTGCACACAATCTGACATATACTCTGGAGGCTCAGGCCTCGGTCGCGGACGGGCATACTCCGTTGTGGCTCAATGCCAACAAATATGGATTAAGCTCGCTTGACGGGACAAACGGATATGGACGCGTGGCTGTTGTCAGACCGTTGCAGACCGACTCTGCACGCCGGTGGGGTATTGGCTATGGCGTAGATGTTGCAATGGCACACAACTTTACGAGCACCGCTATTGTGCAGCAGGCATTTGTTGAGATGCGGTGGCTGCATGGTGTTTTGTCGGTTGGAAGTAAAAACTATCCGATGGAATTGAAAAACAACCGGCTCAGCAGCGGATCGCAGACTCTTGGCATCAATGCCCGGCCAGTGCCGCAGGTAAGGTTGTCGTTGCCAAAGTATTGGGTATTGCCGTTTGGAAATGACATGATAAGAATAAAAGGCCATATCGCATACGGAAAAATGACCGACGACAACTGGCAGCATTCGTTTACCGGAAGGAAAACGAAATATGCCGACAACGTGCTATACCACTCCAAGGCGGGCTACATAATGATAGGAAATCCCGACCGTTTTATGCCTTTGTCTCTTGAGCTTGGACTGGAGATGGCGGCGCAGTTCGGAGGCACAAGCCATTCTTTTAATCCTGATGGCAGCGAGAAGATAGTGAATGGCAATGGAGGATTGAAAGGTATGCTGAAAGCTTTTATACCAGGTGGAGGTGATGCTCCTGAGATGTCGACCATATACCAGAATGCAGAGGGCAATCACCTTGGCAGTTGGCTTGCACGGCTCAATTATGATGCCGAGAGGTGGAGATTGTCTGTATATGCCGATAAATATTTTGAGGACCACTCATCGATGTTCATGGTCGACTACGATGGCTACGGCTCTGGCTCTGACTGGAATAAGAAAAAGAAGAGAAAATTTATTCTCTACGATTTCAGCGACTGGCTTATCGGTTTGGAGCTTAACTTGAAGTACAGCCGTTGGGTAAATGGCATCGTGGCGGAATATATAAACACCAAGTATCAGAGCGGACAGAAATATCATGACCATACCGAAGGAAATCAGGTGCACATTGGCGGCAACGACAACTACTACAACCACTATATCTACACAGGATGGCAGCATTGGGGACAGGCCATGGGTAATCCGCTCTTCCGTTCGCCGATATATAACGAGGACGGGCAGATTTATTTTAAAAATAACAGGTTCAAGGCTTTTCACATCGGCATAAGCGGACAGCCTGCTGAAAGGCTTAGATACAGAGTTCTGGCAACTTGTCAGGTTGGCTATGGAACTTACGAAATGCCTTTTACCGAAAAGCAAAACAACACCAGCTTCATGGTTGAGGCGGAATATAGTTTGCCGCACGATTGGCAGATAACGGGAGCATACGGCATGGATTTTGGTAAAATACTCGGCGACAATGCAGGTTTCCAACTTACTGTGCGCAAATGTGGAATTTTAAAGAAATAGAACCGATATGAAAAAATACGGCATAAGATTTTTAGCAATAGCAACCTGTCTGCTTACAACATTGACAGCATGCGAGATAGAGACCCATGACAACGGAAAACTCGATGGTTTCTGGCATTTGGAGCAGATAGACACCATTGCAACAGGAGGCGTGAGCGATGTCGGTCAGCAACGTCTTTTCTGGTCTGTTCAGTCGAAACTCGTGGAGCTTAGTGACCATTCCGTTCTTCCCAATCCTAAATACATCTTCTCATTCCGGCATTCCGACGGTGCGTTGTCTTTATTTGACGCACGCATATCCGACCGTAGAGAGGGCGATGTGCCTTTGACAGATATCAACATTGTACGCCCCTTTGGAGTCAACATGCTTGAGGAAGATTTTGAGGTTGAGGCTCTCGATGGCGGCAAGATGATATTGAAGTCGCAGACTTTGCGGCTTAGGCTAAAGAAGTTCTAATGAAGCCTTGTGGCAATATTGCCACAAGGCTTCATTAGAGGTGGGAATTTATAGCTCCCGTCTATAGATAGAATTTGTTTAGAATTTTTTCCCGAAGACTATGCTGATAAATGTCTTGACGAGAATCTTGATGTCGAACCACCATGAGCGGTGCTCAAGATAATAGAGGTCGAGCTCAAGCCGGCGAAGCATTTTTTCCATTGTATCGGTATATCCGTTGTATAGTGTGGCGTAAGACGTTACACCTGGACGGATCTGGTACAGATAGCGGTAGCGTGGGTCGCGCTCCATTATCTGGTCGATATAGTACTTGCGCTCTGGTCTTGGCCCGATGAAGGCCATGTCGCCAATAAGGACGTTATAGAGCTGTGGCAACTCGTCAAGGTGGTGCTCGCGCAGGAACTTGCCAACCTTCGTCATGCGGTCGTCGCGCTCATGCTGATAGAGTGCGGGGCCATCTTTCTCTGCATCTACTCTCATGCTTCTGAACTTATAGATGTAGAATGGCCGTCCGAAGCGTCCAAGGCGTTCCTGCTTGAAGATGGCTGGGCCACCGTCTTCTTTTCTTACAGCAATGTAGCAGATAAGAAATAGCGGTGAGAATACTATAAGGCAAATGGCCGCAACAACGAAGTCGAAAATACGCTTGGTGTTGCGTTCAATCTCATTCATCCCATCTTCAATGAAGCGGGTATCTCCTTTCTCGTCGTTTAGTCTTACTATGGACATAGTGATAGCTTGTTCCATTTCAATATTTTAATTATAGAACGCATGAAAATAGAACATATTGCATGAAATCGTAAAAATTAGTAAAATATTTAAATGTAATCACTCGGTGTTGGCGTTGTGAATGGAAAATTCTATTTCAGTTTGAATATAATTATATCTCCGGCACCTATGTTGTAACTGTTTTTAACTCTTAAGGTTTGCAGTGATTTTGTAATCTGTACGGGAGTGTCGTTTTTCCATTTTATCTTGACAGCCATATTGTCTTTATTGTCTTTGTTGACAATAGCAAGGTATTGCTTCCCGTTTTTTACAAACTGTGAGATAATGGCTCCCTCTTTGCCCGATACAATTAATTGTCTGATATTGACAGGAGAAGTCTCAAGCTTACTTGTGCCTTCGGGGATCTTTATCAAATGTCTGACCGACAGAATTTGTGCGTTGGCGAATAATTTGCCGATACTCTTCAGTTCTGTGTTCATTGATTTGACAATGTTATATGTTTTTGTCTTTTTGCCATCGTAGGCTATGGGGCCGTTGTGGTAGTCAACCTTGTCGTGGGCTTTCGGTGTCCAGTATGTGTAGTATTGAATGCCCTGTGCTCCATATACGAGATTAGAGTAAACTTGAAGACGCAGGTCAGCCAATGTCGGTTGTGGATAGTTGAAATGTGGAGTGCTTAGCACAAATCCCCAAAAGGGGATTTTCGCCTTCTGGCTTTCTTGACGGATAGTCTCTAAATTCTTATACCATGTAGAGCGGATGCCTGTTGTTGTGATGGGATAATAGTCGAAAGACAAAACACGTATTCCGCTCGATGCGGCATTTCTCACATAATTGTCATAGCTTGTGGTCTTTAGCTGCTTTAGCATGGAATTGCCGTAGAAAGGAAAAATATTCAAATACATCATCTTTTTGCTGTCTATGCGGCGCATGTCTTGAATAGTTTTCTTGATGGCGGTCAGTTTCCCGTTGTCGGGCTCGTCTGAAATCCAATATCCATATAAAGCTGAATGACCGCTCAGTTCTTTGGCCATTCTTGTGGGGTTAGAATCGGCATCGAGACATCTGGCTATAATCTTTACGTCTTGTCTCTCTGCTATGTCTAATGCCTTTTTTGCATCGGCAATAGTGGGGTAATATGATATGCCGATGTCGAAGCCAGCCTTTTTGAAATCGGCAAATGTCTGTGGTGTTGAATGGTCGCTTGGCACGCCAAAATAGGCAACAACAGGGATGCTGACAGTTTGTGCGAGACAAAAAGCCGCACATAGAAGACACATTGCTAAAAAGCCAAATCTTCTTGACGTTGTCATATAGAATTTTTTATTGTTTTTGAGTCTTTCTGTTATTCTGGGTGATAGCACTCCTCAGGTGGCTTCTGTATGCCCATTTTACAACGCATACAGGCATCAGCTTGAGGCAGAGTCTTGAGAATGGGTATATGTATCTCCACGATAATATGCCATAAAGTCTTTTTATGCCAGAGCAATATATGCGGAATTCCCTTAAGAGGTTTTTGATTTTCTTACGGCGCTTGTAGACGCTTGCCTGTCTTCTGAAATGCAGGACTATATCAGGCAGATTGGCAAACTTGTAGCCAGCTATTATGGCATCAAACCACAGGGCCAAATCTTGGTTTGTCTTGTATCTCTCGTCGTATCTCAGCCCGTTGTCGAAAATCTTTCTCCTTATCATCACCGTCGGGTGGGCAATAGGGTTTGCTTTGTGTATGGAGCAGCAAACTCCTTCGGAGTCAAGTGGATAGTAGCGTTCGTTGAGTGGCGTGCCGTCCTCGTCAATTTCAAGTATGGCACCTCCCAGGATATCTATTTCCGGGTGCTCTTCAAAAAAAGCAATTTGTTTCTCAAACCTGTCGGGGCAAGATATGTCATCGCTGTCCATACGGGCTATGAGGTCGGTGTCGCAGTGTCTCAGTCCGATGTTCAGAGATTTTGTCAGTCCTAAATTGACTTCGTTTTTTATGATGACAGTTTTTCCGTTAAAAGCCTTCTCCCATTTGTCTACAACATCGTATAGCTCATCGGTCAGAGCACCATCCTCTACAATAACCACTTTGTCGGGCTTGTGAGTCTGGTCTTCCATAACGCTTCCTAATGCCAAATCGAGGCATGTAGGAGTCTCTGCTTTATATACTGATATTAATACTGATAGTGTCATAGTGTTAATTTAGGCTTTCAAACCATCAACGAATCCTGTCGCCATGTTTCTTATGTTGCTAAGTCTTGGACGGCAAAACATACCGTAATATGGAAATTTCAGAATGTATTTAACCCCGTTTTTTATTTTCCATCTCATTGGCACATAGTTGCGCCGAAGCAGTATGAGGTAGTTCCTATATTGATAATACAGACGCTTTGTGGCAGGTATTGTGATTTCCTTGTTTATGATGTGTCTGTCAGCTATTCCGAGATTATGATATATTATGGCGTTTTTTACCAGATAGCTGCGCAGTCCATATTTTACAAATGCCCTCCAGCACCATTCTGAGTCTACACCGTCGATGAACAACTCCTCGTCCATCAGACCATTCTGCTTAATAGCTTCTATGGGGGTTAGCGACATGGAACATCTTACATAGTCTACCTCGTCGATGCTGAGATTTTCGTATTCCAGATGCCTTTTCAAGATACTTCTTAATGGGTATCTCTTGCCTGTTCTCGAGTTTATGGCAACAGAGCCTACTGTGGCAACGGTCTCTCCGTTGGCTTTTAAAATATCTAAGGCTGATGATAAGGTCTCAACCAAATCGCTTTTCGCACAGCTGTCCTGGTCACCAAAAAGAATATGGGTGCAATTGCTGTCTGCTAATTTATTTATGCCGACATTTTGTGCCTTTGCGATACCCGTGTTCTCGCCTAATGGAATATATATGGTATCTGGCAAGGATGCAAACCAGTTGGAATGGTTTGTTTTGGAATTGTCAATAAGGCATACCACATCTACTTGAGGCTGCAGGGCTTCAAGGGAAGCAGCTATAGACTGTCTGTCAGGGTTGTACAATACAATCAATGCGCCTATTTTCTTGTCGTACACCATGTTTAATTCCTTTAATTATGAATTTCCAACATTCCGTTCCGCCATCTACAAGTAGCGGAAAGTACACTAATCTAAGTGAGAATTTAATCCCGGTTGCGATTTTCCATTGCAAAGGTACATATTTTTTCCTAATGAGCCAAAAATAATTCCTGTATTGGTAGTAATAACGGAAAGGGGCTGATATTATTATTTTATAATTGCCGATATGTAGCTCTTTTTTCCCGACTTTATGATTTATATGTATTTTTGATGTTATACCGCAAACATATCCTTTAGATGCTGCACGCCAGCACCATTCGTAATCGACATAGTCTATAAACATGCCGCCATCCATAAAACCAACGTCTCGCAGGATTTTTGTGGGTATGCAGCTGCCTGATGATATTATGTGCCTGCGTTGGCTGAAACCATTCTCGTCTGTCTGATAAGTGTGTATGGCAGAGCGGTATTCCTCGCCAGTATCTTTGTTGCTTACTGTAGGACCGAGGGAGGCAAGATTGGTGACTGTGGATGAGATATGTATGAATTCTGAGGTTATGTCTTGAGGGTATGATGCCGATAGGCGGCTGTCCTGGTCGAGAAATACGATATGTCTGTAGCCGCCAAGCTCCAGTATGTGCTTTATTCCTATGTTCTGCGCCTCTGCGATTCCGAGATTTTTGTGGTTGCATACGTATCTCATGCGTCCTATCATGGTCTCGTCGGTAAAAGGCTTGTCGGAATTGTCTATAATTACACCACCATAAACAGATGATAATGTTCTGGCATTTTGTATGTCAGATTCCGAGGGGTTGTAGAATACCAGTACAACGGCCACGTGCGCATCTTTGGCGGCAGCCTGTGGAATGTTATTTTCCATTAGTTTTTCTGCGGTAATAGTATTTGTACTTCATATATTTGCAGAAACTTCCGTAGTTCAGCTCTTCAAGCGATTTCCAATGACGGTAGTTTCTGCGCAATATGTTTACGATGTGGGATAGCTTGAACAGCAATCCGTGCGATGCCCACGTCGTGGCGCCAAGGGTGTTGTCGCCATGCTGGCGGTAGTTTACTAATGGCTGATTTATACCCGCCACGGTTCCTCCCGCTTTCAGTATGCAGTATGTTGTCCAAGAGTCGTGCATCAGGGCCTTGCTTGCCTGGAGTGATACGCATTCTTTCGCCTTATAGTTGAAAAGCATAGTGCAGCCTGTGACAAACTCGAAAACCGCTCCACTATCGAATGATGTCAGCAACTCTGGGCGTACACCACCGTCTTTCCACATTGAGGGAGATATTTCTCTCAGTCCGCTGTCAACCACCCTTAAATCCGTGAATACCAGTAACGGTTTGTCGCCATGGATTCTCTCAAGCTTTTTCATCTCAGACATCTGAGCCTCTATTTTCATTTTGTCCCAAACATCGTCCTGGTCGCAAAACAGGTAATATTCTGCCTCCACATACCGCAAAAGGCTCAGAAAATTGTTTTTTGCTCCTCCTTGTGGCGGGTATTGAAGAATGCGGATGTTGTCGTGCTTGGCCGCATAAGCCTTTATTATGTCCATGGTGCCGTCTGTGGAACCGTCATCATGAACATACAATGTCCACTCGCTGTTTGTCTGTGAGAGCAAAGAGTCAATCTGTTGCGCAATATATTCCTCACCATTGTAGGTGGCAAGTAGAATAGCTATTTTGTCCATATTCCTTTAGCTGTACCTTTTATGATTTTGTTGTATTGAATGGCGTTGACTATCAGTCCAGGGATGTTTACGGCACACATGACGATGAGCAGCCAGTTGATGTCGTTGGTCGCCCTGCCTGCTAATATAGCTAACGGTATATATATTATAGAGGCTATGATGGTAAGTATGAGCTGCAGTCTCAGTGCGCCGATGCCATTGAGTACGAACGAGTATCTTGTACTCCATATTAGGACAAACTCATATATGCCAACGATTACCGTCATGGAATATGGTATTGTCGCCTTGTCGCCTATCCATATACCGTAGACGAAATCAGACAGTACAATCATGGCGGAAATGGCAATGAAGATAAGCAGCATAAATCTGTTTAGGGTCTTGTTGGCTCTCTTGATCCATTCAAAATCCCTTCTCTCGTATGCGTCGGTAGTCGCGCTCCAGTAAGGTGTGCAAACAATGGTGAACAGAAGCATCGCCACCATGAAATATCTGTGTGCAATCTGGTATGGTGTCACCATGCTGGGTGAGAACATGTTTGAGATTATGATGTTTGACGAGAAAAACAGTATCACACCTGCAATCTGCAAAGTGAAAAAGTTGAGGCCTATAGAGAACAATTCTCTCACAGCACCGATGTTCACGCTTTTGAGCGTAGGCTTTAGATGGCTGTATTTTCCATAAAACGTGATGGGGTAACAGATAAGATATGCCGTAAGTGGAGCAGCTGTGTTAACGGCGGCTATAAGCAGCAGCGAGTGGATGCCAGAGGCGTAGACCAAGGCTGTTCCTATAAGGGCAATGGTGTTGCCGCTTGTCACCAAAAGGTTGTTGATCGCAGGCAGTTGAAGGCCCATATAGAAGTTGCCTATAAATTTGAAGATAAATGTTGAGCAAACCAAAATGGTCGCCACAATGAGTACGGTGTCGAGTTCGGAGACTATGTTGCAATCAATGTTGAAGAGACTGTATGTGTCAAAACTCATTATACACAATATTAGCACTATGGCTGTCGGGACGGATATGGAAACGAGCATTGCAAAGGTGGAAGACACCATCTCGCGTGCTTTCTCTATATCTTTCCTTGCGATATATGTGGCGAGCTTATTTCGCAGTCCGTTGCCCATTCCGATGTCAAGATTATCTATCCACAGCAACACGGAGCTGATGGTCAACCATGCACCGTTCTCATATACTCCAAGACATGCCAGCGTCAGTGGTACAAGCATTAGCTGTACCAGTACAGACCATCCCTTGATAGCAACCGATGCCAAGATGTTCTTGCGTATCAGTGACGTTCTGCCATCCTCTGCGCTGAGTTTTTTCCTAATAATATCAAATGTGCTCATTTCAGAAATTGAATATCTCCCACATGTAGAGATTGAAGAATATCTCTATGAATGCCATTATGCAGACAAGGATAATACCTACAATCTTTGGTCTTATGGTGAATAATATGCAGGGGTATGCCACTATCTCAACTATGCCATACAGCTCGGAGAGACGTGTACTGATAATTTTGATAGATGCAAATGCGAAATATACTAAAAGTGAGCATCCCAATATCTTTATTATAAGATTTATAGATGGCACATAATGCTTTATTGTATCTGCGAAATAGAGGAAATAAAGAAATACCGCCATTTTCATGAGCGGAAAAGGGTTGAGTATCGACTCTTTGTCCACATCGCCAAACTCGCTGTGTGCCTTATAGAGCTCAATTCTTTCAGATATGTATGGTATTGGTATTGCGGTCAGCAAATCAAGGTCTAAGAAATAAAGCAGGAAACAGGCAGGTACAAGACATGCCATGACAATCTTCCAAACCGGCTTAATGGGCTTGTTGTTAAGAAACAACAACGGAAGCAGTGACAATGCTGATAAATGAAACGTTGAAGCCAATAGTATAATCAGTAACGGAGCAAGTTTCTTTCCTGACGCAAGGGGTTTTATAGTCAGAAGAAACAGACTTGAAGCTATGCCGGCTCGTATTTGGGTCATTTCATGCAAAAGGTAAAAATTGCAGAAATATATGATTAACGGCAGGAAGAACAAAGGGGACAGCTGCCTTATAGCAACGAATTTTATTGTCACACCAACAAGGGCAAATGTGAGTAGCAGGATCTGTACGTCGGGGTAAATAACATAAAGTAACTTGCTCAAGACAATAAACAATGGCTCAACGGCCAATGACAAGGCCGAAGAGTCTGGATTTAAAAACACCATCTCGTAATTGGGAGAGTCTCTGTCAAATCCGACAGGCCGAAGACCCGCACATGCAATCATCGCTATACCGATTACAATATACATCAGCCACTTGTATTTGCCGAGAAATTTCTCGACAAACACAAGGAATAATAAGAGAATGAATATTGTAGCTAATGCTATTAGCATAAGTCTTTACCTTATTTTTGTTTCTCTTCAGAGAAGAAGTATATATAAAGTCCTGTTGCAATGAAAGCGAGGAAACACATTGCAAGAACAAAAACCATGCGTTTTGGCTTTACAGGTTTAGGTGCAACTGAGGCGCCTTTCACCACAGTGAAGGCAGGAGTACGCTCCTGAACTTTCGCTTTTGCTGTCTGATATTGCGCCATTAAAGTGATATAAGTGTTGTATTTCAGTTGCATGTCGTTCTCAAGGTCATCTTGCTTTGCCCTAAAGCTTGCCATCTGAACATCGGTGTTGGCATCAGCGTATGTCCCATACAATTGCCGGGCCTGCTCATAGTCGTGCTTGGCCTCAGTCACCAGTTGCTTATAGTACCGCTCGTCTATACGGGCTTTGTTTGTACGGTAATTGGTGATGAATATTTGTAGTCGTTCTTTGACAGAGTCGCAGAGAATTTTTGCTATAAGTGCATCCTGTGCTTCTGCATCAATACTTATTACTGCCGTTTTTTTATCAAACCCGATTGATATTTTGTTTCTGATGAGGTTGGCAATATCGTCTTGTCTCTTTGAAAGAATGTATGGGTCTCTTTTGCCATTTTTGGCAAAAGGGTCTTCTTTCTTGGGCAACAAATCCTTTATCGCATTTATTGCTGCGGTCCAGAACGGCCGGTCCTGATGTTTTGTCAGATAGTCGAAATAATTGCAAGATATCTCTCCGTCCGCACTCTTTACCTTTATGTCGAAAAGTCCCACAACGAATCCATTGTCATCCATCAAGTCGGGGTAGAGCATCGGGTTTATGGCATCGCTTGTCTCCAGATTGTCAAGGTCAAAACCGAAAGACGAGGCAAGAGAGCCTAAAGTTCCTCCTATGCCCGAGGAACTGTTCAATTCCGGTGCAAGGCTTAGACTTGAAGTGTAAGTTCTTGGAATACATAGAATGTATAAACATGAGATTACGAAAGTTATGGGCAGCACCTTGTAGAATAGTTTACGTCCTGCCCATATCTTCTTGAAGATTATTTTGAGGTCAATTACTTCTAATTCTTTGTTTTCTTCCATTTTCCAGGTTTTGAAGATAGTTATACTTCTATTTGTTGGCTTATAAATTTCTGTTATTTCAGCAGGTTGGCCATTGTAGCCAACATTGTGGCGATTGAGGCTATGCTGGTACCGATTGTCAGCATTTGTGTTATAGATCTTCCGTCTTTCTTTGGCTTGCTCGGAACAATAATCTCGCATCCAGGCTTTATTTTTGTACCGTGTCCAACTTTAGCTACGGTGCCGTTCATGTAGATGACATAGGTGTTGCTCTTTTTTGCCCTGTCGCCCCATCCTCCGGCTTGATTGATGTAGTATGAGGTGCTTTTTCCTTTTTCGTATGCTACGGTGTTAGGATACATTACGTCACCTGAGATTTTTACAGTTCCGTTGTACTCAGGGATATAAATCCTGTCGCCCTCTCTGAGCACGATATCGTTGTCGCCGCCTGGCTCAGCCATGGCCTTGTCAAGCTCTATACCTACATAGTATGTATTGCCGAGGTCGAGTTTCTTTACGTCTACAGAGTCGTTTCCGTTTTGCGATTGCAGCATTTTTGTAATAGTCTGCATTCTCAGGCGCTCGTCTGGTGTTATGCGTCTTTCAAGTCGTGCGCCTGGGGTATAGGCGAGGTCGTTAACGCCGCCGGCTTTTTTGAGAATGTCGCTGAGTCGCTCGTTTTTCATAGACAAAGTGTATGTGCCGGGGAACATGGCCTGACCTTCTATCGTTACATTCTGCTGTGCGCTGTATCCAGGGCTTTTACGTACATAAACCTCGTCGAAAGGCATCAGTGTGAAGCCAGGAGTGCCGTCAACCACAAATCCGTCCTTCAGTGAGAAGCTGAATGTCTTGGCTATCACGGAGTCGTTTACTATAGCCATAGGGTCGCTCACTCTTCGTGCCACATCGACTTTTACCATGGATGCGGTTTCTTTCAATCCTCCAGCCTGCAGAACGAAGTCCTCAATGGTCTCATTATCGGCATATTTGTAAATGCCAGGGTATTGAACCTCACCGTGAATTGTTATTGTGCGCTCTACCATGGCGTCCTGTTTTGTTGCCACAAACAGCACATCGTTTTCTTTTAGGGGTATATCTGCCACCTTGCCGCTCATTATTCCGACAAGGTCTACACTTATGACTTCCAGCGTTCTGTCTTCCTTCATTCTGTGCATTACGGCTCTGTTTGTGAAAGCCTCTTCCGTAACGCCATCAGCATTTTCTATCAATGTGCGTACGCTGTTTATCTGGTTTCCTAACTGGTAGAGTCCTGGACGGAATACAGCACCTTTTACTTCCACTGTGTTTGAAAAGCGTGGCAGGATAGAGTCTACGCTGACCGAGTCGCCATCGGCAACATGGAACGACGCTGTATCGAACTCGCCGATATTGAAGACAGAGAACTCACGGCCTGTCCTTCTCATCACTCTTACCGACTTTGTATATGCGTCGCCTGTAAATCCGCCTGCATATTTCAGCAGCGAGCTCAGACTCTCGTCACGTCTCATTTCGTAATACATGGGGCGTTTTACTTTTCCCGTTATGTTTACCAGGCAGTCGTAGGCACCAACTACTATTACATCGTTGTCTGCCAGTTTTATGTTGCCTGTCAGTTTTCCGTTGAGCATATAGTCGTATATGTCGACAGTAGTGACGAGTTTGTTGTTTCTGTACACCTTGATGTTTCTCAGTGTACCCAAATCGTTGGTACCGCCTGCCATATATAGGGCATGGAAAACTGTAGCAAAAGCCGACAGAGTATATGTGCCAGGAACTTGCACCTCGCCCATTACATTTACCATGATGGTCTTTGTTTGTCCAACGGTTAGTTTTATACTGCTGCTGCTGTATCGTGCGCCAACCGTAGATTTTAGTTTCGCATTTGCCTGGGCTACTGTCAGACCTCCTAACTGAACAGGTCCGTATCCTTCAACAACAACTTCGCCATCAGGTGATACTGTGGCTTGTATAGTTTTTTGTGATGCGCCAAAAATGTCGATGAATACAGCATCGCCGGCTCCAAGTCTGTAGTCTTGTGGAGTCGCTATATTCATATTTGGCTCAAATGACAGTTCTGTATTATTGAAAATGTCGCGTCCGAACACTTTCTTTTTATTCATTTCCTTTTCTTTCAGAAGCTGTTCGAGCCATGCTATTGAGTCTGTAGGCAGCAAGTAGCCCAGCTCATTCTGCATGGCCATGAAATCCTCACTTTCCTCGTTATATTGTGTTCTGTAGGTCGGCACCTCCTGCATGTGGTAGTTTGTGGCATTGTTTTTGTCTACCTTTGCGTTGTTTTTATCTTTCTGGGCGTTTTTGCCGTTGGCGGTCCTCATTCTTTCCTCAGCGTCATTTACGGCTTTGTCTGCAACGAGCCCCAGGCCGCCTTGTTTTATTTGTCTCTCATACTTGCTCTTTACTCTCTTTATCTGCTGTATGTCGACACCTCTCTGCATAAGTTTCGTTACAATCTGTGATTGCGACGTGCCATCATTGTGTTCTTTCAGCACGAACTGCATCACCTGATCGTCGGTCATCGAAGATTGTGCGTGTACAGACATTGTGCATAAAGCAAACAATAGTGTGAAAATTATATTTCTCTTCATATTAACTTAAAAAAATTACCCTATGTTTATAATGAAAGAAAAGGAGTATTCCGTTAGATATACTCCACTTCCTCCATCTTTATCTTTATATATAACTCATTTTTTTGCGAAATGTTGTAGTAGGTGGCAAAAACCTCACCACCTTAATTATTTCCTGACTTTCATTGTCGCTGTCATTCCGTTGCTGTCAGTAGCCTTGGCAATATAGCAGCCATGAGGCAGAGTCTCAATATTGTGAGTGCCGATGCCGCCAACAATGTTGACTGTGGTCTCTGAAATCTTCTGTCCGCTGAGAGTGTAAAGTTCAATTTTAGCCGAAGTCGCCTCTGTTCTTACAACAAAGTTTCCAGCTGCCATTCTAAGAGTTATGTTGCGGTTTTCGGCAGAAGCTGCCAGGTTGGTTATGCCCGAAGTCTGCTCTGTGATTTTGTTGGCATACGAAGTCATAACATTAGCCTTGCCTATTGTAGGTGTTGTCAGATGATAGACGCTCTGTGCACCGTCTGCATAGCGGCCAATAGTCGAATATCCGTCGTGTGCAGGATAGCAGATAGAGTCAGTCCATGTGCCGTCAGCAGCTGTTAATGCTATTGTGCCTCCTGCCGCTGCGAGTTTAAATGGTGTGTGCAGGTCGTGGCTTGTTTCCAGTTTGTCGCACCATACCACCATATATCCCTTTGCCGGAATAATGGTGCTTGCCGATGTCTCTCCCTTGGTCAGAGTGAAGAGTCGCAGGTTGTTGGCATCGTTGCTCAAGAACATGCCCTCTACGTCGATGGGCTCGTCTGTGGTGTTGTACAGCTCAATCCAGTCGTTTTTCTTGCCATATTCGTTTACGTAGATGTCGTTGGCTGCACTTATCTCGTTAATTCTGACAGGTGCAAATCCCTTTTCTATAGAATTTTCCATTGGCTCATAGCATGCCACAAGGTCAAAGCTTTCCGACGGCATTGTTATAGTTTCCTCGTTGTAAATGTAGTTGTCATCGTTGCCGCCATTTGTCGTGAACATGCCTTTCAGCTCGGCGTCCCAATAAATGTCAGAGCTTGTCCGGCTGTTGTTGTGAACCTCTACGGCAATCACGTTAGTGCCCTTTCTCATGGCCTCAGTACTGATTTCCAGTGTTCCTGTGTCTGGGTTTCCATGTGCGTATGTAGTGCTGACAGTCTGGAAGTTGACAGCTCCGGCAGGCATGTTATATCGTCCTGCCTCCTGTCCGTTGATATAAACAATGAAACCGTCATCGACCGTGAAGTTCAGCACGGCTTTTTTTGCCGTCGAAGGTTTTTCGTCGAGATTGAAGCTCTGGCGGAAATAGTATGTGGGATATTTGTCTGAGCTGCTTGAGCCGTAAGAAATGGTTGTTGCCAAACCGTCTTTGCCGTACCCCAATGGTGCGTAGCCCTGTTTCCAACTGTTTTCGTTATAGCTGTTTGCTGTCCAGTTTTTGCCATCCAGACTGCCTTGGTCGTAATATTTCCAACTGCTTCCTTTCCCGACAACGGTTGTCATGAGCTGGTTGTTGCTTTTCCATCCTGTAAACTTATATCCGGCAGGTGCCACTGCGGTTATTGTCATAGGGCTGAATAGTTGTCCGTCGAATTTTCCTGTCGGTATATCGGTGCCGTTCAGCTCAATCCTTGCTCCTTTGATGTCGCTGCTGAGTTTTCCGCTCACGGCAGTTTTTCCGTCCAGCTGCATTCTCCAGTAGTTTTTTAGGGAGTTAATCATAGTGGGCATTCTGTTGGCAAGTCCCTCCTTTATGCTGTTGTAGGTTGAGTATGGGCTCTCGCCTTTGAATGCCATCTCTGGAGCAACTTTGTTGACAAGGCTGTCCAAAATCTGGTTGCATCTTGTTGGCTCAAACACGCTGCCGCCCATTATGCAGTAAGTGTCAATAAATTTTTTCCTGAATTCTGCGTTTTTCAGCATGTTCAAAAATATTGTGACAAATTTAATCTCAGCCGTAATTTGTGGCAGTCCGTTATGCAGCTTGTCGAATGTGTATGTGTTTTTCCACTCAAATGTGTTGAACGGGTCTGATGTGTTGAAGGCGAAATCGAGGTCAAACGATACGAAACGGAACTTTCCGTCTTCTGTCAGTCTGAAGCCCTTTATGTTGTTCTGGGGCCAGTCGGTGCCGCCCAGATACATTGTTGCAGCCATGTAGTTGGTGTATTCGTCGATGTCCACCATTTGCTTTATCTCCTCGTAGGTGTCATTGTTGGCGGCATCGGCAGAATAGTCGTACCATTTCAAGAAACTGTCTATTGTTCCTTGTTTCTGTACATATCCGCTGTCGGGACTCATCTCAAACTGGTCAATCTGGTCATCGTCCCATCCATAGTTGGCATAAACATAGTGCTTGTTGTTGGGTTCTCTTACGTTGAGCACTCCGATATATTCGCCGTTAATAAACTCGTGTACAGGCTGATAGCTCTGCAAGTCAATGTCTATTCCTGAGGTCTGAATTATGGTTTCGAGTGCAGGGTCTTTGAAGCGGCAAGAGTTGTCGTTTCCGCCGTTTCTCACCTGCAGAGTTCTGTTTCTTATGTACGGTTTGGCTTTAAAGAACGGGTAGTTGAGATTTTTGTCTCCTCCAAGCTCTTTGTTGCCTTTAAGTTTGAAAGAGTGGGGAGTCCACGCACGGCTCCACCCTCCGCACATCTCAAGGTTTACGTCCTGGTTCAACACCATTTCCCCCTTGTCGTTGATATACGACATGTTTACAGGCCGTTCCCAGTCCATGTTCCAGTTGCAGGGTGAGCTTTGTCCGTTGCCAGGCTTGCCGTTCACACCTCTCACATACACGCCTAATGAGTCGTCGTAGAGAAAACGTGGGTCTGAGACAACTGACAGCACAGGAATATTGAAGTCTTTATCCCATTTTATGTATGAGCGGGTAGTCACCGGACTTGCCATCATTCCGTCAGCAAATAGGCGGAATCTGTAGTTCGCAGTGTTGTTGATATTGAAAACTCCGGTTTTCGAAGTGTTGCCATTCGTTGCGGTAGGCAGAGTTCCGTCCGTAGTGTATCTTAGAGTTGCTCCGTCTGGAATATCAACAGTAATTCTCATGCTTGATTTAAACACCTGTGAGCCTGGTGCTACAATCGGCGCATTTAGCTGGGCTGCTCCAAAAATGGCATTGTTATTGCTCTTTCCCGGGGTTGGTGTGTCTGTGTTTGCCCATTCGTTGCCGCCATCTGTAATTCTTGCGTATGCTATGCGTTCCATGCTTGCCGGGTAAGATTCTGACGTTATGATGTTGCCGTTGCCATCGCTGATGATAACTTGTCCGCCATCTACATCGAGTTTCATATTTGCATTTGTCGGGCAAAGGTTGTTGTTGTCGCACCATATCACCTTGTATCCCTTTGCGGGCACAGCACCGTTTTCTGCCGAAATCTTCCACATCTTTGTGTTCATCGGGTCGTTGCTGAGCCACAGTCCGCTTATCGTCACTGGTCTTGAAGTTGGATTGTAGAGTTCTACCCAGCCGTCGAACTGGAAGGCAGGGCTTACAAACTCGTCGACATTCGATGCCATAATCTCGTTTATCACAAGCGATTCTGCTGTTGCCGTATTGTCCTCAACCTTCACGGTGCATGCCGCCATAACCGTACTGCCGTCTGTGGTAGACGCATAAATCTTGGCCGTGCCCGGCTTTTTTGTCTTTACCAGTCCGTTGCCGTTTACCGTAGCCACAGACTCGTTGTCGCTTCGCCATGTGATTTTTTTGAAAGTCGCATTTGCGGGAGATATCGTGGCAACTAATTGCAGAGTCTCTCCAGTTACGAGTGTTGTGCTATATGTATTTAGTGAAATGCCGTCTGCTGCTATTATCTCACCGTAAAGTTCCAGTTTGAAGTTGTCGAAAATGCACCAGTTGTTGTTTACGAAAGTTTGGTTTACGAGTCCCAATTTCAGGTCGCCGCCCGTATGGTCGAATTCCATCTCGTTGCTGTACGCACCTTGTGAGAATGCTTCGGTAGCGGTTTCCATGGTATTAGGGAAATATACGGTTTTGCCGTTTACCGTAGTACTCCAAACTCCGCTGGCAGCAGGAGGTGTTGTAAAATAAAAAGAGTATATGCTTGCAAGTTTCTGTGTGGCATTGTTGGCATACATCATGGCTGTGATATCCTCGTTTCCGCTGGCGTAGTTCCAGTACCCGGAGTTGTTGTCCTGGCATCTGTGATACGCCTGAACCGACATTCTGTAGTGTCCGGCAGGCAGATTGCTTACGGTTTGAAAAATGTCGAACGTTCCGTTCCAAAACTCCATGGCTCCGCATCTGACGGTCTGCGAGCTTGCGTTCGAGGTGTAGGTCCAGCCTGCATTGCTGTCGCCGTCAAAGCTTGGGTTTACGATTCTTTCTTCCGTAATGTTTATCCATCCTTTGTCGGCCGATGCCTTGCTGACATATACAGTGGCGGCTATCAGGGTGGCAGCAAAAATATACAGTCGTTTCATAATTGGTAATAAAGTGTTAGGCGGGTTATTTTTTGCAAAAATACAAAAAAAAGTCCCCAAATGCAAGAAAACGGCTAAATATTTGTTTGTTGTGCCAGGCAACAACTGTTTTTGGACAATGTAGGCACTATTTGGAAAAAAATAGAATTTTGTTTTGTCATTCCGTTTTCTTTTACTACCTTTGCACAAAGGAAGCAATTTCTGCTTACTGCATTCTCTTGGGGTTGACATGGATTTGACGGCGAGATGAAATGGTATGTAAGCACGCGGAGACTCGTCGGCTATCTCCTTAATCAGAGTGGACACAAATTTAATTGGCGAAAACAACTACGCTCTCGCTGCCTAATCGAAGCATAGTAGATTACTGGCTTAATCCAGTCACAAGGTGACAGGACGAGACATCGCCCCAATGATGTTGTTCCGAATCAGAGGACAAGGCGGTGCAGGTAAATCGGAAATAGTCTGTGCAGGCTCCGGTGCCCAGATGAAATTTTAGGAGATAAGGTTGCGGTTGGTAGTCCGGTTCTTGCCGCAACTCGAAAATCTCGTCCGGAATAAGCGTGTAGAAAGCGTATGGTTTCCTTGTGCGGACGTGGGTTCGAATCCCACCAGCTCCACTTCTTAGTATTCAGTATATCGCTGTAGGCTAATAGCATGCAGCGATTTTTCTTTTATATGGAAATCCCAAACAATGTTGCGTGAAACTTGCAATCTGTTTACAATTGCCTAAGAAGAAAAGCCATATACAATGGTAGAACAAGCATCTTGTCTTGCCTGCCAAGATTATAGTCGCCAAGTTTCACAAGGCGTTGTACGTGATACTTCTCTGGATGAGCCAGAATGGTTTTGCTGCTTTTTACGTTACCAGACTGAGCCTTCACCTCAACCAGGACACATTCTCCTTGATAGCGCATAACGAAATCAACCTCCAGACCTGAATCCTTGCGGAAATAGTAAAGCTTACGTCCCATCTTTGCAAAGATATCTGCGATTAGGTTCTCAAAAATAGCTCCCTTGTAGCCATAAAGCTTTCCCTGTAAGATGTCGAATTGGGTTCCATCCTCAAGCATTGAAACGAAAAGTCCTGTATCTACCATGTATATTTTGAAAACATCGTCCATGGCATTCCCGTCCAAAGGCAATTCTGTGATGTTCAAGTTGCGGCAACGACAAACAATACCCGCGTCTTCTATCCATTGTATGCTACCTGCATATTGCGATGCTTTAGCACCTTTTTGTATAAGAGAATACTGAAACTTCTTGTTTTCTTTTCCCAGTTGGCGTGGAATTGACTCAAAACATTCCCTGATGCGTGATTTGTCACGGTCGGGAGCATATTTTATCATGTCTTCCTCATAACTGCTGACAATACTTCGTTGTCCCACAACTACTTTGCCTATGTCGTGGCTGTTTATAAACATGTTCACAATGTCGGGCATTCCACCTACTACGGTATATTGTAGCAACAATTGGCGAAATCGTTGGTGCAATGCTTCGGGTACAGGTCGCTCTTCATCCAGACATGTTTTTATGCGGTTAATGATTTCTGTTGTAATTCCGTTTGCCCATAGAAATTCCTCAAAATCCAAAGGATACATATTTATGTGGGTCTCGTATCCAACAGGGATAGAGCTGTAGCCTTTGCCGTCGCCATAACCTTTTACACCCAAAAGTGAGCCTGTGGCAATAACGTCATACCTGCCATCTATATGAAAAAACTTCAGTGCCGACCTTGCTGCAGGGCAGTCTTGTATCTCGTCAAGTATAAGACAGGTATTTCCCGGCTCAAATACTGTGTCTGGCATCATTGCTGTGATGTTCATCGTTATATCGTCCACCTTTTTTGAGTCGGCAAAAGCCAGCATGCAGTTTGGATTCTCAATAAAATTGAGGTATATCGTATTGGCATAATTCTCTTCGGCAAACTTTCTTACCGAAAAAGTCTTGCCGCATTGTCTGCATCCTTTAATGACAACAGGCTTGTGTCCAGCCTCTTCTTTCCAAACTTTCAGTGTGTGTTCAATCTTTCTTTTAAGCATGATTTCTTATTTTTCAAGGGACTTTTTTGCTATTTACTCCACTTTTTCAAGGGACTTTTCTGTTGTTCGTTCCACTTTTTCAAGGGACTTTTCTGTTGGTTGCACCACTTTTCCAAGGGACTTTCGTTTGCAAATATAGTTTAAATTGAGTTTAGAACAAAAAATAAAACAGAAAAATTAATGATTTTTATCGTATTTGGATATAATAAATTATTGCTGTCTGATAAAATGTTTACTTTTGCCCATGGTTAAACTTTTTGTGTGGTAGCTCAAAGATAACCAAAAGGGCTGACTCCAGCAAATGGAATCAGCTCTAATTCTTTTTGGCAATCCTTCAAAGATTTCACGTCATCGCGGGACTTCTCTGGTACAATATGTGTGGTCGCTTTTTTTTGTTTATCTCCGTGCCTTCCGCTGTCGCCTCACGTCCTCGGAGAAATTTATCATTCTCTCCGAAGATGATACTATGTAAATTCATAATCACATATAAGGGCGAAGAAGTACGAAACTAGACGTTTTGTATAAGAAACAGCCCACTCGATTAAGAGTGAGCTGTACAATTAAATTACTTTGTTTTGTCTATTACCATTTATGTTTGCAATATGGACATTTATGCTTCCAGCCATCATAATTGCTTAGACCAGTCTCTTTTGCAAGTTGTCCACCTGCTCGTCCGCTCACAGTTGTTGCATATCCATCACCGCCTGTTAGCATTCCTCCAACTATCTTTGCGCCCTCTCTTATTGCTAAGCCTCCAATGAATTTCGCAGCATTCTTTGCACTTCCTACGACATACCGGTTGAAATCATCTTCGTCTCTATCAAAAAAATTATGGCAGTTGGGCATTCGATATTTAGTTTTCTAAACTCAGCTTCCTTTTCTGCAACATATTCATCATTAGTCTTGGATTTTAATTCTTTCAAAAGCGTCTTATTATCATCGCATTTAGCCCAGCTAAAGAATGTGATGAAGCCTACGACAATCACTACAAACCAAGCGAAAAGATATACGGTCTGTTGCTTCCGCAATAGTAAAGCCGAAAGCCTTAGCAGCCTCAATGTGGACGTATTTATCTGTACTATTCAACCAGCAAACACATAGAGCTTCCAGTATCAGCCATACAATCAGTATTTTAATAGAATCATGAAAATTGCTTCGTTTTTCATCTATTTCTATTTGATGTTGAAGTGCCCATTCACTCCTCTTCTCCTGTATTGTTGCCATATTTTTTTATTATTCGTTAAACTGAGAACTATTATTTCTGATTATTATTGTAGCCTTTAAATTTTCACTTTTATAGTGTCATTCAAGACTTTTACAATATAAAGACCAGAGGCGAGATAAATTTTATTGTTATTTCCTCTATAAACAAGAGTACCGTCTATAGTATATATTTTAACCATATTTCCTCCAATACCTTCTATTATAATAGAACCATTGAGGACTGTGATGTTCGCTTTTGGACTTCCTGTTACTTCATTGATTCCATCTATTTGATTTACAGTAACGCTACATGTCGCCTTTATATCAGTATATTCTTTTGAAGAGACTGTGATGTTGGTTGTACCATCACTTATTCCTACAACGAGTCCGTTATTGTCAACAGATGCGACAACAGGGTTTGATGATTCCCATATTAGCGACTTGTCGGTTGCATTCTCTGGCAAAACGGAAACTTCCAACGATACCTTTTCCCCAACTACTATATTAAGATTGCTTGGTATGATTTCTATGCTTTCCACAGGAGTTGGAGCTACAGTAATTTCTATTGAAGCACTTACATCACCGCATGAGGCTGTAATAATTGCCACTCCAGTCTTTTCATGTGCCGAAACAAGACCTTCTGTATCTACAGATGCTATACTTTCATCACTACTCTGCCATGTTACAGTCTTGTCCGTAGTAGTTTCTGGGAGAACAGAAGCAAAGAGTTGAACTGTTTCTCCATCTACGAGAGTTGTAGAACTCTCAGCAGAAATATTTATACTCTCAGCTGCTGTAGCTATTCCATTCACACTTACAGAAGCATTTACTCCACTGCCGTCATTTGCTGATACAGTTATTTCTGTTGAACCTATGCCTGTGATAGTTACTAGACCCTCAGAATCTACTGTAGCCACATTTTCATCTGCCGTAGTCCAGGTTAACGACTTATCCGTTGCATTCTCTGGGAATACATTTGCAATTACTTTAACACATTCCCCAACCTTAGCATCAATTCTATTCTGAGAAAGTTCTATCTGTTCTACTAAGGTAATGTTGCTCAGAATATTGTGGAAGAGTTGCCAGTTTGGAGCTTTTGAGTATCTCTTAATGCTTTCAGTCGGGACATAAAGCAAACCGTTTGTGTAAGTGTTGTCGCTAAATACTATTTCGCCCTTTGGACCATGTAACGGAGGAACCGGATTTTCAGAATGAATCTCCATTAGTTTTTCGCACCCATAGAAAGCATTAAATCCGACAGTCTGTACGTTTTCGGGAATAATAACTGAGGTCAAAGCATTACACCCAGAAAACGCTCCATTGTCAATTACTGTTAGGCTCTTGGGGAAACTGACAGAATTAAGTCCCGAGCATTTAGAAAACGCATTTTCCCCAATGGTTGTGACATTTTCAGGAAACACTACGGAAGTTAGACTTTCGCAATCTGTAAATGCGTTGACACCAATCTCAGTTACGCAACTGCCGATTGTTATATTTTTTAGGCTCGAAGCGGAAAAGACATTGCCGATTATATTTCTGCCAAGATAAATATCTTCGGCGGCACTTTCTTGAAATGCAGAATGTGCTGCATACATTGGTTCGTAGGAAGGTAACGTCAACGTTTTATCACCATCTTGGAATACGATTTTCCTTAGTTCCGAGCATGATGCAAATACACCATCTCCTATTTCGGTTACACTGTTGGGTATTGTCACAGACGAAAGATGCTTACAACCACGGTATCTATTATTAGTTGATTATCAATACTATACGCTGTAAACGGTAGAAAAGAGACTGTGTGGATTCTGTTTAGATACGAAAAGGTAATAATTTAACGTATTTAACTTTCGATTACACCGATATTACCCCAAAGTGTATGATGTTGGGCGATTAGTAGAATGAGCAATTCTTCTTGGAGAGACAGGCATGATGGAGCTTACTTTGTTCTCCACTATTGAATGGTGGCAGCAGGCATTTCGTAACAGTGTCAAAGACGTTATTCAAGATTCTAAGACTATTGGTTGCAAGCCAAAGTAATATAATGATAGCCACGCTTTCGACCTGTGCGCAATT